>ENA-OREN01000689-OREN01000689.1-marine-metagenome-genome-assembly--contig:-NODE-689-length-46094-cov-7.617489_pt1 | contig 46094 bp, 35 predicted proteins | sample MGYA00248624_ERZ508555 | MGnify/ENA primary metagenome ERZ508555 (study PRJEB26222, sample SAMN06267773) | marine metagenome | isolation source: Saanich Inlet, British Columbia, Canada | place... | reverse complement strand
AACACCTAATAAGTCTAATAAGAATGTGTCCTATGTAGCCGTAACAGATCAATATACAGATCATAAACCCGGAATATTTAAGCAGACAAATTCTGAAATGGACATGGCGCTAGATGGACCAGGTTACTTCAGTGTGTCAACAACGGAAGGTACCCGTTATACAAGAAACGGAAATTTCAGATTAGATACACAAAATCGTTTAGTAAATCAAAACGAGCAACCCGTATTAAATGAGCAAGGTGAACCAATAGTAATAAATGCTCAAGGATCAGATATATCTATAGATGCAAATGGAAATATTTTTGCAGGAACTGGACTAGGAAACCAAAACATTGGAAAAATAAAATTAGTAAATTTTGAAAATAAACAAACACTAGAAAAAATAGGTGACGGATTATTTTATCAAAGCGATACAGAAGCAGAAGAACTGCCAATAAATAATACAAAATTAAGACAAGGTTTTTTAGAAGGATCAAATGTTACAGCTGTTGATGAAATGACAAACATGATATCGACTCTGAGGTTATTTGAAACCTACCAAAAAATGATTCAATCAATAGATAATATGGATGATCAAGCAGTAAATAGTATTGGAAGAGTTGGCTAATTCAACCAAAGTAAAAAGTTATATTTATTAGAAAGGGATCTAGAAAATGATTCGATCTTTATATACTGCTTCAACTGGAATGAATGCGCAGGATGTGAATGTGAGCGTAATTTCAAATAACTTAGCTAACGTTAATACAACAGGATTTAAAAGAAGTCGTGCTGAATTTCAGGATTTACTGTATCAAAACTTAAGGTTGGTAGGAACATTATCACCAAGTGGACAGCAGGTCCCAACAGGAGCTCAACTAGGTTTAGGGGTTAAAACAGCATCAATTCAGAAAGTATTTATTCAAGGAGATTTCACGCAAACACAGAATGCTCTTGATATAGCAATCCAAGGAAAAGGTTTTTTTCAAGTTGCACAGGCGGATGGAACAATTGGTTATACAAGAGCGGGTTCATTTAAAATAAACAATACTGGGCAAATTGTAACTGCGGACGGATTAGTCGTACAACCAGCAATCACAATCCCTACAGATGCGTTAGATATATCTGTCGATGCCCAAGGGGGTGTTTCTGTAACTCAGCCAGGTGCTCCAGCCCCAACCCTTGTAGGTACAATGCAACTAGCAACTTTTCAAAATGAAGCAGGATTACAAGCAAAAGGATTTAATTTATTTGGTCAGACAGATGCTTCCGGTGCCCCAGTAATTGGAAACCCTCAAACTCAGGACCGGGGTTCTACTCAGCAGGGATTTTTAGAATTATCAAATGTAAGTGTAGTTGAAGAACTGGTGAACCTTATTTCTGCACAAAGGGCATATGAGGTAAATTCTAAAACCGTACAAACAGCAGACGAAATGTTACAGATTTCAAACAACATGAAACGGTAAAGATAAATGATATATAAAACAAGACAACTTATATTAAATACAATAATTATCACTTCTTTATTTATTTTCCCCATATATGGAAATATATCTAGTGCTGCAGAAAAACAGACCCTTACAGCAGAAGAAATTAAACAAGGAGCTACAGATTTTCTATTTCGTACACTTCCTTGGGAAAAAGAACAGTTAGAAATTGAAATATTCTATCATGGCGGAAAAATTACCCTACCTTCAGGAGAGAAGTTTTTAATCTATAAGGGGCGTGGAGGTACAAAAAACGTAGGTAGAATACCTATAACGCTTGAAATAAAGGTAGATGGAATATTCCAGAAACGCATAGGAATAAACAGCAGAGTAATGGTTTCTCAGGAAGTGGTCAAAACAACTCGGCAAATAAAAAAAGGAGAAATAATTACAACAGATAATGTTCATATAGAAACTATTAAAACAGAGCGCTTATTAAGAAATACAATAAAAAACATTAAAGATGCGTTGGGCTATGAGGCTGTTAATTACCTACCAAACGGAAGACCTATACTTCAAAGATCTATAAAAAAACCAGCTTTAGGAAGTAAGGGTAATAAAATTATGATTTTAGCACAAAAAGGTGGAATGAAAATTACCACACCAGGAATTCTAAAAGAAGATGGTTATAAGGATGCAATGGTTCAAGTATTAAACATAGAATCTAAAAAAATAATATATGGAAGGCTAGTAGATGCTAATACGGTGAAAGTGAGTTTTTAATGAAAGAATATTACAAAATTAGCATTCATAAAATAATATTAAGCATATTTATCATTGGATTATTAATTAATTTATCGGCTTGTTCGACTACCCATAGAGCAGTAGATAATACGTCGACTGTAATACCCAAGAACTTGTATGCCAAGGAAAATAAAATACCAGAAAGCCATAGAAGGCCACTATAATTCAATCTTCAATACCAATGGAGTTGTGATCATCACATGACTTTTCTAAAAACCATTAATAACTATACATAATCAATGCCAAAATGTTTTGTCTGGTTACCCGGAATGTTTTTTTGAATCGGAATTTCTTGCAGTCAATAAACAACATATTATTCTGATAGTGGATCATCTGGTCGCTCAGTAAATCCTCATTTTTAGAGCAAAAACATTTAAAAAAAGGGGGGATTAGAACCTGATTTTGGCTTTCTCCAACCATTGCTCCTCATCAAATTCCTGACTGAGATATTCTTCGAAAAGCATCTCATTTCCTGGCAATAATTTCCCATCTACCCACGTCATAGAAATTGTTTTACTTTTTGATTCTCAAAGCATCCCAGATAGAAATTTTCACCTCTTCCCGTAGTTATCGAAAAATTGACAGGTTATGGAAAAAACTTCCGATTTTGACCCTGTATGGGGTGTATTCGCCCACACCAAAACTAATAAGATACTTTATTTATAATGACTTACACCATCATCCTCGTAGGATGCCCTTTGGCATAGTCCTTGCTCTTAATAATAGAGAATCAATGTACCTGAAAGACTTGTAATTAAAGGATTAACTACCCATGCAGTTTATTTTTAAAAAGATCTATTTTTCTTCCGGGTTTGTCCGAAGGTTTGGGCTAGCAAATTAAAGCGTAAAACTCCATGAAATCAGGGAAGTAATTTCGATTGGAACGGCAAGTGTGCAGCGGAACCTTTTAGGGCTCAAGCCCTTTATTTACGGTAATTCAAGGATTTTCCCAAAGGTGTTTTTGGCCTCAACTTCAGCTCTTTTTTTTCCGCTAAGATGAATATGGTGGTGGATTTGGTTACAGCTAATTTCAAAAATAAAATTCTCATAGCGGGGGCATTTTGCCTTCTCTTCTGCAATTCTTTTGTCTTGTCCTCTTTTGCCCAGATTTCTCCTCAGGGGCGAGATCAAACTTACAAGCAGGCCTCTCCACTCCGATTCGAAGAACGCTTCAAGAAGCAGGCAAAACCGAAAGCGCAAAAGATACCCGTGCGAGAAGACAATCTCAAGCCCATGTTTCCCTCCGAGTTGCGGAAGGTAAAATTTGTCTTACAGAAAATGGTTATCAAGGGTTCAACCCTTTACAGCAAACGCAGATTTTCCAGATTATTTAGAAAGTATATGCGAAAGCGCATTTCGTTAGTGCAGGTATATGACATTGCGCAAACAATTACGAATATGTACAGGAATGACGGATACATTTTGAGCAAAGCGGTTATTCCGCCGCAACAAATTGACAGAGGGATCATCCGCATCGATGTCATAGAAGGTTTCGTGGACAAAGTCAATGTTCAGGGAGATGTTATCGGCCCAAGAAGTTTGCTTAATAAATATCGCAGGAAGCTTTTAAAATCCAAACCGCTACTTGCCAAAGATCTCGAGCGATATTTGCTTTTGGTAGATGATTTGCCCGGGGTGACAGTGAAGTCGGTTTTAACGCCTTCGGAAGATCAACCAGGAGCTACCGACCTGACTTTGATTTTTGAAAACAAAAGATATGCGGGTGGTTTGGGAATCGACAACCGCGGTTCAAAATTCAACGGCCCTATCCAGCTTTCTGGCAATGCCAGTACGAATTCTTTGTTAGGGCTTTATGAGCGAATTGGTTTTCAAGGTGCGGTTACAAAAGACACCGATGAGTTGAGATTTTATAGCGGATTTTATGAACAGCCGGTCTCTTCTGAGGGGACCAAAATTTATTTTTCTGGTTCAGCCAGCAAGTCTCAACCCGGCGCCGACCTTGAAGTTTTTGATGTGGAAGGGGATAGCACCACTTTCACCTTGAGAGTGACGCATCCTATCATCCGGTCTCGCGCTGAAAATCTGAACACGTTTTTTGGTTTTACCCGCAGAGATTCCACTACAAAATTTTTGGGTGAGACGAATTCGACAGATAAATTACGCATCGCCAATTTTGGCTTGTCTTACGATTTCGTCGACAATTATCGTGGGGTCAACTTACTTAACATTAACTGGAGTCAAGGGCTGAACATTTTTGGTGCCAGCGAATCGGGCGCACTCCAGCTTTCGCGCCCAGAAGGCAGAGCCAGCTTTTCAAAAATTTCTGGTGAAGCGCTTCGACTGCAACAACTGGCTCCTTCCTGGATGTTATTGGGTGCGGCTTCGTGGCAATACTCCTTTGTAAAACTATTGGCATCCGAAGAGTTTGGAGTAGGTGGCTCGCAATTCGGACGAGCTTTTGATCCTTCAGAAATTACAGGTGACCATGGCTTGGCTTTAAAACTTGAACTACAAAAGGCCTTCCAATTTAAGAAATCCTATATTCAAGACATCCAAGCGTATACATTTTTCGATTATGGAACTGTTTGGAGTCGGATCAAAACCTCAACAGGTTCCAGCAAACAAGACCTCAGTTCTATTGGTATGGGATTGAGGTTCAACGTTACGGATTATATTTCAGGGTATGTCGAATTTGACAAGCCTCTCAACCGAGATGTGTCGGCAGAGAGCAACAAGGACACCCGAATGTTTTTCAGCTTGTCGACACATTTTTAAGGTTGCAGATGAACGTTTTTAAAATGAACCAGATGGCATTTGGCGCGGCAAAGACCGGAGAAAAACCGACAATGCCTTTCCTCCGTGAGAAATCGTCTTCTCGCCCGAGACGAGCATTCCAGCTTTCCCGAAAGCCGAGCAACTGGGCAATCTTTCTGGTTTCATTTTTGACTTATCTAGTAGGCATTTTCCCTTCGATCGTTTTTGCGCTTCCTACCGACCCAACGATTCAGTCTGGTTCAGTGACCATTGATACGGTCACTCCTGAAACTATGAATATTTATCAGGGCACTGAAAAGGCGATCATTGATTGGGGAAGTTTTAACATCGATACGGTGGAACACGTTGACTTCCAGTTATCACAGGGTGGCGTTACTTTGAACCGGGTAACGGGAAATGATCCCTCACAAATTTTAGGAAAACTGACATCAAACGGTGATTTGTGGTTGGTTAATCCCAATGGAGTTTTCTTTGGTAACAATGCGCAAGTGGACGTGCATGGTCTAGTGGCAACAACCAGTAATATTACCAATTCAAATTTTTTGAGTGAAAATTATAATTTCGATATCCCCTCCAGTTTTTCGAACACAATAGTCAATCAAGGCACGATAACCGCTGCCGAAGGCGGCCTGGTGGCATTGGTGGCACCGGGCGTACAAAACCTGGGAGTGATCAATGCCCGACTGGGGAAAGTGAGTCTGGCTTCGGGCAAAACTTTTACCCTCGATTTTTATGGTGATCAATTGATCAATCTGGGAATCGACAGCAAAGTGGTAGACCAGGTAACAGGAATGAATGGAGAAACCCTATCGTCTCTGGTCACTAACAGTGGCAGCATTTTTGCGGATGGGGGTGTGGTTCGGCTGGATGTTAATGCCGCACAGGATATCGTGGATCACGCGATCAATATGGATGGCGTGATTCAGGCACGGTCAGTTATGGAGAAAAATGGAAAAATAATTTTGATGGGTGGCGATGAAGGCGATGTCCATGTTTCAGGAACGCTCGATGCTTCGGGTTACAACGCAGGCGAAACCGGGGGTGAGGTTAATGTTCTGGGTCATCTGGTTGGCTTGTACGGAACAGGCTTCATCGACATTTCTGGCGATTCAGGAGGGGGGGCATTATTATTTGGCGGCGACTATCAAGGCAATGGCACCGTTCCCAATGCATTGGATACTTATATTGGGCCAGACACACAGATATTTGCAGATGCAGTGAATTATGGGAATGGCGGCAGAACGATTTTCTGGGCAGATCGAAGAATGCATTTTCAGGGGATTGTCAAAGGGCGTGGCGGAAAATATTTTGGCGATGGCGGTTTCGTAGAAGTCTCAGGAAAAGAAGAATTGTTTTTTGATGGGTCAGTAGACACCACCGCTGCCAATGGAAAAACCGGCATCCTGCTTCTTGATCCTGACACCATCACAATTTCAAGTGGTTCCGGCTCTACTACTGCCAGTGGCGCGGCCACCTTCACTACGATATTTGAAAATACCCTTGAGAACGTTGGGGCGACTACCAATATCATTCTTCAAGCGGACAATGAAATCATTGTCGGTAATTTGGCTGACGACCTTCTCAGCCTGCAACAAGGCAACGGCAACACGGTTACATTCAAAACATTAAAAAATTCTATCAGCAAAGACAGCAATGGAAATATCACTTCAGCTGAAGGTGCCATCCGATTTATCGATAGTAATGATGAAATCCGTACCCAGGGTGGGGACATTATTTTTGAGGCAAGTGGTGATCTGGTCATAGGAAATTTGACTTCGAACGGAGGAGATATTTCGTTAACAGGAAGGACCTTAAATCTTGTTGAAAATATTAGCAGTGGCACCGGTAATGTAACCATCGGATCGAAAACAAATATTTTCTTAGGTGGAAGCGCATTATCGGGTTGTGGAGTTGGTTCCGCAAGTCTATGCGATATGTCCATCGTGCAATCTGAGCTGAATAACATCAGCGGCAATAAGCTCACCATCGGCGGAACCCTAAACGGTGATATCACCGTAGATGGAATTACCCTCACTTCTTTTAGTGAAGGTGTTGTATTGGATGTCGACACTCATGTTTCGGGCTCAAATGGTGCCATTATTTTTCAGGCCGACTCTTCGTTTTCTTCACTAGAAGCACAAGCCATAAATGGAATTAATGTCAATTCCAATATCACCACAACCACAGGTGGAATTAGCTTAAACGGAGACTCCGATAGCGGCATCGATTCACTCGATCCACAAGATAATATTACCTTTGCCAGCGGCGTTTCTTTAAATAGCGCAACATCTATAAGCTTGAGTGCCATTACCGGCGGCATGACTGCAGCTGCAGGTTTGACGTTGACAGCATCTACCAGCATCACGACAATAGGTAATTTAACAGCCGCCGGTACCGTTGCCCTGACAGCGAATTCTGGCATTACTTTGAATGGCGGCATTACTACATCTTCTGGCAACTTAAACATCGACGCAAACTCTTCAGTATTAGCATTGGGAAGTGGAATTACTTTGAGTTCGGCAGGTGCCTTGACACTTAGCGCCAGCAATACAAACTCTGCGGGAGCTCTGGTTCTTACCTCTACCGGATCAACAGTCAATGTCGATAATACTCTGGTATCTCAAGGTACGGTGACGATGACTGCCAATAGCGGCTTAACTCTCAGCAACAGCACGCTAACGGCGACAGAAAACATCAGTCTACAAGGGGGAAGCTCGCTTTCTCTGGCAAGCGGCATGAGTATTTCCGGAGGAAATATAACCTTAGGCGGAACTACTATTACAGCTAATAATGGTTCTCTCACTCTGAACTCCACAGGCAGTATCACCGCAAGCAATTCGCTGACTTCAGTGACGACAGCTAGTTTGACTGCAAGCTCGGGAATCTCTCTTGCCGGTCTTTCTGCAAATGGAACGGCGAGTCTGAATTCAGGCACCGGCACCACAACCATTTCCGGAGCTTTATCTACAACCAATAACGCTTTGACTATCACGGCCAGTGATTTGAGTTTAACAGGGTCGATAAATACAGGCACCAGCGCAACCACCATCAATGTATCGAACAGCGGAAGTTTAGGATTGGGATTTACTTCCGGGTTTGCCGGAATGAATATCAGCAATGCTGAACTGGCTTTGATCACCGGTGATCTCAACCTGATCAATAGCAGCATAACCCTTGCATCTGGAACTTCATTGAATCTTGTGGGAGAACTGACCATCGGTCAAAGTGGAGGAACCATAACGGGGCAAGGGGCAATGACTTTGTCTGGCACAACGGGGCTGGTCATCAACACCAGCACCATTAGCTCTGCCGGAGACATCACATTGGCTTCGTCCACCAGCAACATCACGACCGCAGGAGCGATAACGCTTGAATCCACCGGAGCGATAAACCTCAACAATGATTTCATAGTATCTGGCGCTATTGTCATTAAATCAAATGGGCTGACAATTGGAGGGTCGACATTAAGCAGCGGTACCGCATCGACAACAATTCAAACAAATCTGGCCAATGCCACCATCGGTTTAGGAGCTTCCAACTGCGGCGGCACCTGTGGTTTGAGTTTGACTTCCACCGAGTTAGGAAAAATTACAGCCGGGAACTTGATCGTTGGCGATAGCACCAATGGCAATATCACGTTAGATGGAATCGCTTCAACGGATACCGACCAGTTCACATCAGTAACTTTAAATGCAACATCTTCGGGGTCATCGGTTATTTTTGAAAATTCCGATTCTACTTTTCAGGCCGTAACCGTGAATGCCGGAAATGGAATTACTCTTTCTTCCAACCTAACTACTAACGGCACAACAAGCTTCGATTCAGATAGTGACGCAAACGGCAGTGGTATTTTTACAATCTCAGCAGGCCAAACATTGAACACCAGTAGTAACTCTTTATCTGTCAGTTCCAGCAATATCGCGTTGGGTGCCAGTAGCGCAATCAATTCAGGCACGGCTACATTATTGGTATCGCAATCCGGTCAGACCATAGGACTTGGCTCGGGTGCTGGCAGTTTTTCTTTGGACAATACGGAACTCAGTCAGATCACGTCTACAGATCTGATAATAGGAAACAGTTCCAACGGAACCATCACAGTAGACAACGTAACTTCTTTTTCTGGACCATTAACCTTGAACGCGACTGCAGCGGGAAGTTCTGTTAACTTTTCTGGCACAGCTTCATCAGGCTTGGGAAATATAACCATTAATGCTGGAACAGGCGGCGTGGGCTTTGGCGTTGATCTAACTACTACTGGTTCGTTGACTGCAACATCCGAAGGGGCAATTGCAGGGGCTGGCATATTAAATGTCGCCGGCACAGCTAGCTTCAACACATCCGGATCCGCCAACGCAACAGTGGTTAGCAACAGTGATTTGACATTGGAAAACTCCACAATAGGCGGCGACCTTAATGTGACAGTGACTGGCACCAACTCACTAAATGTTAGTGGAAACGTTACCACCTCGGGAAATATAATTGCAAAGGCAGAGAGTAGCGGGGGTGCAATAACAATGGCAACAGGAGGCTCTTTCAACGCAGGAACAGGGACTATTAACTTGTCAGCAGATCAAGATATTACTCTTGGCTTGCTCACCACCTCAAATTCTTCTACCACTTCCATCACTTTGACTTCAGCAAATGGAGGCGTTCGCGATGGTGACACAAGCTCTTTGGATATTAGTACCGGGGGACGACTGGTAGCCGACCTGGTAACAGGATTTGGAACATCAGACAACGCTATTGAAACAAACCTGGGCTCGGTTGATATTGACAATTCCACATCAGGAGATATCAACATCTTCGAATCAAATGCTATCGATATTTTTAAAATTGCCCATGCTGGAACCGGAAATATTAACGTCTCATTTATACGTTCCGCTACAAATCAACAAAACGCAACCGCTTTTTCAGGATCAGTAGTATTCACTAGGCGTGATACGGGAAACATACCGGTTAGGGGTAAAATGTTAAGTCAGCGAGCTGACGAAACAACAGGGCAATTATTCCCTCAACTGGCAATTGCTCCATCAAGATATTTAGACCTTGATCCAGCAAGAGCTAATAGAAACAAACTTCCTCCTCTTGATTTGTTTAGCGAAGCAAAAGAATTGGTAGAAATTGATGAAGAAACAGTGGTCTATTTTGAGGGTCTGGAAAATCTTGAAAATGTCTGGGAAGGCACTGGCATTGAAAACAGTCAAATAGCCGAGAGAAAAAGGTCATCAAGAAGAGTTCTTACCAGACGACCCAAAACAACTTTCGAAAAAGAGCAGGTAGCTGAGATTTCTTTTAGAAAGGCCGCACAGAAATCTTCAACCTCTTTTGAAGATACGTCTGGAAGAAAAAGAGCCTCTTACCAATCTTCACCTAAAACTCCCAAGAGGGCTCCCAAACCTCTGTTCAGCTTGAGTCAGATAGACTCTTTCAGCTTCGCTCCTTGATCTCTATTTCAATGCGTGTTCATGATTAGCCAAATAATCGGCATCAATAATCGATATTTTTCCGTACTGCTGGTGTTCTATAAATTCTTTATTGATACTGTCATATTGTGTTCCCGTTTCAGGATGACTGACCAATTCAAGCAGCCGATTTTCAACCGGATCGCGCCTTAGAAGTTTTAGCGTAGCTTCATCGGGTTTTAAATCCGACTTCAGGTTTTCCAGGGCAACCAAAGGCTCCTCACCTTCTGCCATGCACTGTTGGATCGTCTCCTCAATCGTTGCTTTTCTTTTCATATGTCGGGCGTGCGGAAAGTCGGCTTGTGAAAAAATCATAAAATCGAGATTCAGCCAATAATTATTGACAAAGTCATCGAAGTCCACTTCAACTCCACTGCTCAAATGGATATCTCTCGATTGATCTGGTTTCTCCCGAATGAGACTGTTATAAACCTGAATAATATTGTGAACGGAATCGTACAAAACAGTCCAATGATAACTGTTTCCCGTTTCGTGAGTCCGGAAGGAGTCCATTACTTTAATAAGAGTTACCAAAGTGTAATGCATGTCCTCCATTTTTAAAAATGCGGACGACCAGGGAAACCGTTGACGGTACCACTGATCAACATCTGCCGGATATTCTTGCCGATTGCTGTCAGCAGGCGGACGATAATCATTATCCACAAAATTTAGCATGTCATCGACTTCTTTGTAGGCGAGGTCTAATCCCGCCCGAACAACGGTGTATGGAAACAGTTTTCTTTGGTATTCCATATAGTTTTTTAAATCTGGAAGTTTGTCTTCCAGCGCATGGGTGTGGTCTCGTTGACCGATATCTTTAGAAAAAATTAGCATAGGTATTTTGAATTAAATTATTTGGAAGGATCGAATCGCTGGGAGAACATTTTCATTATATTCATTTTTTCTTCATCACTCATCGATTCAACAGATTTACGTATCTCCTGCATTTGTTCGGGAGTCATTTTTCCCATGGCTTCTTTTGCAGCGTCCTGGAATCCTTCCATATTTCCCGCCGCACCTTTTACCCACGAGAAGTCATCCTTGGCAGAAGAAGGGTTGGGTGATTTGAAATCGATTTTCTCCCGAGAACGAAACTCAACATGATTGCCAATGATTTTCCCGAAAATCTGCTGTTCCTGCAAATTATCTAAAACATCTGACAAATTTGTTCCGTGTTTTTTACAGGCATCGTAAACCGGCTTGAACGGAAGCCGAACGACTTTTTCGGGGAACCCGTTTTTATTAATAGAATGTTTAATACTCTCTTCTGCTTGATTAGTTTCAGTCATATTTCGATAAATCTTTTTCTTGCCCAGATAATTAAGGATTAATATCTATTGTAGTATAATCTGCCAAACGGGATGGAATATTAATTTCCCAAGAATCCGCCTGAAAAACAAGTCGAAAATGCTTGCAACTAAAAAGAACACTAAATCAATGCAAAAAAGTTCAGGAACTGTCCTGCGAATTGCTCTGGCGCAAATGAATTCGATGGTCGGCGATTTTGATTACAATACCAATAAAATAAAAAGCCATTTAAAACAGGCCCGAAAAATGGGTGCTGATGTGATTCTTTTCCCAGAATTAGCGATCACGGGTTATCCACCTGAAGACTTGTTGTTAAAAGAAAGTTTTTTAAAGAACAGTCATAAGGCCATGGAGAAAATCATACCTCATACCCGAGGGTTGACAGCCATTGTCGGTTTTGCAGAAAAACACGGCAACGCCATCTATAATTCTGCGGCCCTGCTTTGCGATGGCAAACACATGGGCACTTGCCGCAAAATGCTTCTTCCAAATTACGGTGTATTCGATGAAAAAAGATATTTTCAGGAAGGCGACACTCCCGTTCGGTTTGCATTAAAAGGAGCAACACTAGGTATTACGATTTGCGAAGATATCTGGGAAGAATCGGGACCGGGGAAAACCCTGTGTAGAAAAGGCGGAGTAGACCTGCTATTGAACATTTCTTCTTCTCCCTTCCACAAAGGAAAAGACAAAGCGCGAAGAAAAATGATCCAGCAACGCGCACGCAGTTACCGCTCGCATATTGCTTACGTCAATCTGGTCGGCGGCCAGGATGAACTGGTCTTTGACGGGCAAAGTCTGATGGTGACACCTGATGGAGAAATTGTCACACAGGGGAATTCTTTCGCAGAAGAATTGATTTTTTCCGACATTGCAATCACTCCTAAACCAAAGAAAAAACCATCAATCAACATTAAAACTTACCGCGCACCGGCGGAGCTATCGAAACAAAAAAAATACCCTGCCCTTCCCTCTCATATTTACCGTAAAAAAACAGAGTTGGAAGAAATTTTCTCAGCACTGGTTTTAGGAACTCGTGACTACATTTCCAAGAACGGATTTTCTAAAGTGGTGCTGGGTCTGAGCGGCGGCATCGATTCGGCGTTGACCGCAGCCATAGCTGCACAAGCGTTAGGCCCAGAAAACGTGGTAGGGGTGTTGATGCCCTCGCCCTATTCTTCAGAAGGCAGCGTTCAGGATTCTCTCGATCTGGCGAAGAACATAAACATTGAAACTTTGACGCTTCCCATAGAAAAAGCCATGAAGGCATACGATCACATTCTTGCAAAACCATTTAAAGGAACGGATTCTGGATTGGCGGAAGAAAATCTGCAGGCAAGAATACGCGGCAACTTGCTCATGGCGCTTTCCAATAAAATGGGGTGGATGGTTCTGGCCACGGGAAATAAAAGTGAATTCAGCGTGGGGTATTGCACTCTTTATGGCGATATGGCCGGGGGATTCGCCGTTATCAAAGACGTGCCGAAAGTTTGGGTCTATAAAATTTCGCGTTGGCTCAATGACGAAAAAGAAATCATCCCCGAGTCCATCATCACGAAAGAACCTTCGGCAGAACTACGGCCCGACCAGCGAGATACCGATTCGTTGCCTGCCTACGATTTACTGGACCCGGTCTTGTTAAAATATATTGAAGAAGATAAATCGGTCGAAGAAATAAAAATCCCCGGCTTGTCGAAAGCGGATATCAAACGAGTTGCAAAATTGGTGGATGCCAGTGAATACAAACGTCGACAAGGCCCTCCCGGTGTCAAAATCACCCCAAAAGCCTTCGGCAAGGACAGGCGTTTGCCCATAACTACCGGCCTCAAGAAAAAGTAATCTCCTCCTTTTAACATAGGATTTAATAATCAACATTCATCCGTATTCATTTTTTCTTGGTTTATCTGCGAACGTTGCCTCCTCTGTTAGAGGGTGGTAGAATTGGCCCTCAATTTAAAATCACCTCATATCGAGTTCTTATATTTAGAAGGGAAATAACTATGAAAAAAATTGGTGTCGTTCTTTCAGGGTGCGGTGTGTATGACGGATCGGAGATTCATGAGGCGGTCATCACTCTTTTGGCAATCGATCGTGCCGGTGCCAAAGCGGTATGCATGGCCCCCGATATCGATCAAATGCACGTGATCAATCATCACAATGGGCAGGAAATGCCAACGGAAAAACGCAACGTGCTGGTGGAGTCGGCTCGCATTGCCCGGGGAGAAATCCGCGATATCAATGCAATCAAAGCTGATGATATCGATGCTCTGGTGCTACCCGGTGGATTCGGTGCGGCCAAGAACCTCTCAAACTTTGCAGAAAAAGGCGATGAATGCGATGTAAACCCCGAAGTCATCAGGCTAGTGAAAGAGTTTGCCGCCAAGAAAAAACCACAAGCGGCCTTATGTATCGCTCCGGCTATGATGGCAAAAATCTACCAAAGCGAAACGGCCAAACCCACTTTGACGATTGGTAACGATAAAGAAGGCATTGGCATGATAGAAGCTATGGGGAGTCAGCATCAGGAATGTGCCGCGACTGATTTTGTTTTTGACGAAGAAAATAAAATTATTTCGACCCCCGCCTATATGGTCGGCCAAAGTATTTCTGAAGTGGCGGAGGGAATCGAAAAAACCATCAAAAAGCTGGTCAGCATGATTTAGATTTCTCCATCTTGCTCTGATTTCGCTATTTCTGTAAAAGGGGCGGTTTTTCGCCCTGTTTCCTCCTCTAAAACCCCTTTCCCTCTTATAATTAAAGGATTTCCGCCATTTTCCCGTAAAGAATAATTGGACCCTTGTATATAATATTGTAACGATATGGTTTTTTATCCCATATATTGAATAAAAAAAATGAGCGCATTTAAGAAAAAATTACTGATCACAGGCGGCGCTGGTTTTATTGGTAGTAATTTTATTAACTACATCCACCGCTATTATCCGAATTACAAAATTTTGCTCCTCGATGCGCTGACTTACGCTGGCAATCTAGACAATATTTCTCCTGCTTTAAAATCCAACTCCCATTTTGAATTTTTTCACGGCAACATCACCCATCCTGATCTTGTTGGCAAACTGGTTGCCGAGGCGGATATTGTCGTTCACTTTGCCGCAGAGTCACATGTGACTCGATCGATTTATGATAACGCAATATTTTTCGAAACCGACGTTATCGGCACCCAGGTGGTTGCAAATGCCGCAGTGAATAATCCTGTAGAATTGTTTGTTCATATTTCATCTTCAGAGGTTTATGGAACGGCTTTAGCCGACCCGATGGATGAAGAGCATCCGTTGAACCCGATGAGCCCCTATGCAGCGGCAAAGGCCGGTGCCGATCGATTGATTTATTCCTATATTAAAACTTACGATTTACCTGCGGTGATCGTTCGGCCTTTTAACAACTACGGTCCATGTCAACATCTGGAAAAGGCTATCCCCAATTTTATTGTCAGTGCTTTGCAGGATAAACCACTCACTATTCATGGCGATGGCAACAGCTCGCGTGACTGGTTATTTGTCGAAGACACTTGCCGAGCATTGGACAAAATACTACATGTAGACAGGAAAAAAGTTATTGGCGAGACAATAAATTTGGGAACAGGCAGCGACACCTGCGTGCTTGATATCGGACAAAAGGTTTTAGAAAAACTAGATAAACCAGAAAGCATGCTCAATTACATAAAAGATCGTCCCGGCCAAGTTTCGTGTCACATTTCTTCGACAGATAAATCCAAAGAATTACTAGATTGGCAAGCAGAAATAAGTTTGGATACGGGATTAGAAAAAACCATTGAGTTCTACAAAAACAACCGTCAATGGTGGGAACGATTTATCTGGATGAAAGAACTATGGGGCTCTTGACCTCGGGAATTAAATCTATGCGCGTGACTATCCTTCAGCCTTCCTATTTACCCTGGCTGGGATTTTTCGAGCAAATGCACCGCTCGGATCAATTCGTCTTATACGATGACGTGCAGTTCACCCGAAGGGATTGGAGAAACAGAAACCGAATTCGAGTTCAGGAGGGTTCGGTCTGGTTGACGGTACCGGTAATTCAAAAGAACAAATATGAGCAAAGTCTTCTAGAAACAAAAATCGACAATTCTACTTCATGGAAACGAAAACATTTGGAATCCATTCGATGCCATTATTCCAAGACACCTTTTTTCGACTTATACTTCCCATGGTGCGAGAAAACATTTAACAGAGAATGGGATTTTTTATTAGACCTTTCGTTGGAGACCATCCAATATTTAAAGGGAGAATTAAAAATCAATACCCCTCTTCTTCGTTCTTCTGAATTGGGCGAGTCTGGCAATAAATCCGAAAGGCTGATTTCAATTTGCAAACAACTTGGTGCAACGCAATATCTAAGCGGGGAATCGGCTAGAAACTACATTTCGGAGAAAGATTTCTCCGACCAGGGCATTGGATTGGAGTATCAAAATTATCAGCACCCGGAGTACCCGCAACGCTACGAAGGATTTGTTCCATTCTTATCAACGATAGATTTACTGTTTAACTGCGGCGACAAAAGTATGGGATTTCTAAAACAAACGAACTGCGCTTAAAAGTTTTATTATTATGGATTTCAAATTTATTCAAAAAATTCTACCGCGTTTGTATTCGATGTTACCGTTTTACTTCGCTCCGCGAAGTTCTTTGCCACCGATCCAGGCATTTTTTGAAGTGACCTATCGTTGCAACCTCCGGTGCGATATGTGCCACTACCTCGAAATAATCGAGGACACTGAAACCAATAAAACTTACAAAAATGAACTCTCGGCAGATGAAATCAAAAAGGCCATCGCAAAACTTCCGCGTTTTTCATTAATAACGTTTACAGGTGGTGAAGCGTTTATGAAAAGTGATTTCATGGAAATTCTTGAATTCGCTGTTAAGAATCATAAGGTTCATATCATCACAAACGGAACTACCTTAAGTGAAAAAGTGGTCGAAGACTTATTGAATTTACGGCTCAAGTCGGTTTGGGGTTGTGGACTATTTTACATGGGGGTTTCTATTGAAGGTGGAGAAAAGCTTCACGACACCATCACCACGATTCCCGGCTCTTTTAAGAAAACCACACAGGGACTTGAAAGACTGATTGCGCGCAAACAGGAATTAAAATCTAAGTTTCCTCTCATCCACCTCACTTGCGTTATCAATCGGGGAAATGTAATGGACCTTGTTCCATTATATAAGTATGCAAACAAACTTGGAGTAAATGTTTGCAATTATGTGGTGAGCAGTCCAGCGACTTACTGGCATGGAAAAAATTATGATCAGGACCACCATCTAGACCGCCCGACGGCACCAGTCGAAGAAATTGAACCGAAAAAATTGAGTCGCCAATTATCACAAATCGAAATCCTGAGTAAGGGCTTTAAAACAAAAATAAGGTTTTCGCCAAACTATATCACGGTCAAAGAAATTGTCCGTTATTACTCCAATAAAAGCTCTTATAAAGATTACCGTTGTTTTATTCCATGGGCGAAAGTCGCTTTTTCTGCCTACGGCGATGTGTTCAGTTGTCCTCATTACAGAGTAGGAAATCTAAATGATAGTAGCGAACTCACTTCCTGGAAATCAGATCGCATCAAGGGATTCCGTGAAAAATTAAAAAAAGAAGGAATATTCCCCGGTTGCCTAGGCTGCTGTCAATCAGAATACATTGGCCAGACTGGCCCCGAAGGAGAAGCGATAAGAGTTCGTGAGGTCGCGATGGCTTGTTCACGCGCGCAATAACTTTATGAATGCTATGGATAAGCAAATAGAAATTTCAATAGTCGTTCCTGTTTTCAATGAGGTGTCTCTTATTGAAGAGTTAGTTTCACGGCTCAAGGTTGTCTGCGATAAATTGGAACAATCCTACGAAATTGTGGTTGTAGATGATGGCAGCTCTGATGGCTCGCACGAAAAGTTAAAACAGGTTCAGATGGATGAAAGCGCATTGCGTATTGTAAAGCTTACCCGAAATTTTGGGCAGCAGGCTGCGGTGCTTGCCGGATTTAGAATCAGCAAAGGCGATATCATCGTTCAATTGGATTCAGACTTGCAAAATCCTCCTGAAGAGATCCCAAAACTTCTTGATGCCATGTCCGATGATATTGATATGGTCACCACGGTTCAGCGCAAACGGCAAGATGGCGTATTGCGAGTCCTCGGCTCGCAATGCTTGCTAAGGATCGGGCAAGCACTTTTTGGGGATTCGGTAAAATTGAATTTAAGTTCGTTCCGTGCAATTCGTCGTAGCGTAGTAGAAAAGATTGAAGCTTGTAAGGACAGGTCTCGCTACATGGCTGTTTTGATGAGTTGGATGGGATTACCCAGCATCGAAATTCAAGTGGAGCATCACGAAAGAAAAAGGGGAAACACCAAGTACAATATTCTCAACTTGCTGAAACTTTCATGGGATCTGATAACAGGGTACTCCAGTTTCCCACTACGCATGGTAACCTATATGGGATTGTTTGGTGCTTTTCTAGGGTTTTTAATGATGGCCTTCTTGCTATTCCAAAGAATCGTAAATGGAATTTTAATTGAAGGCTTTGTGGTTTTACTTGCAGTGTTTTCATTTTTTGCTGGTGTGCAGTTATTGTCCATTGGTTTTTTGGGAGAGTATTTGGGCCGGGTGCACCATCAAATCCAGGAACGTCCTGACTATATTGTTGAGAAGGTTATTGAATAATGCGTATCAAACCCCTCACATCGTTAATCATCGAACCGACCAATACCTGCAATCTGCGTTGCACTTTTTGTTTTGTAACAGAGGGCATGACGCGGGACGAAGGGTTCATGGATTTAAAACTGTTTAAAAAGGTTATTGATGACACTCCCGACCTTGAGCATCTATGCATGCATAACTGGGGAGAGCCTTTACTGCACAAAGAAATTTTTGAGATGTTCGATTACGCACATCAGGCAGGTGTCAAACATATTGTCATGAACACCAACGGAACTTTATTGACAGATAAGATGATCAACAAAATCATTGAAAGTCCACTAAACATTATTCGGTTTTCCATAGATGGTTCTGCAGATACTTTTAAAAGGATTCGCGGTGTCGAACTTCAAAAAATAAAAGAGAATATTCTCCGATTGAAAAAAGCTAAAGAGACAAAACGACCTGAACTGAGTATGGGCGTGGTCTTTACAGTTGAGGAAGATACTCAAGAGGATGTTGAAGAATATATCGAGCACTGGGAAACCATTGTCGATCATGTTCGCACACAACCGAAGCTCATTCAAAGTCCACGCAGCGAGCCTTGCCCCGAACCTTTCGGCAAAGATTATGGCAAACTGGTTGTTTTATGGGATGGCACCGTGATCCCCTGCTGCGTTGACTATAACGCGACTCTTAAATTAGGGAATGCCAACAATGACCGGGTAAGCGCTTTATGGAATAACTCGGAAATTAAAGCGTTACGCAAACAGCACGAAAAGGGAGACTACCCAAAAGTATGTGTGAATTGCAATGAATGCGAAACTTCGACAACCGAAAAACGTTTCTTTTTTGACGAAATTCAGGAAACGATCTAGCCGCATCTAAAATGACAACTCTCCTCAAAGAAAAAGTATTAGAAGAAAACCGGCGTGTACACGCACTTGAAAATCAGTTGTACCTATCCCGTCACCCAGAACAAACAAATTTTTTTCAGAACTTGATTGTTGAAAAAACTTTAGACCAAATCTGTTGTGACTTGGACGCAAATGCAAAAGTTCTTGATCTCGGATGCGGCACCGGATATCTATTTTTAAGATTTTTGCGAAGAGGCTTTGACGTAACAGGTCTGGACCTTTCCAACGAGATGATCCAAGTATTAAAGAATTCTGTTTCAGAAAGTGAAAAAAATCGCGCTCACCTGAGTGTTGGTGATGCGGAAGAGTTTTTTGAAAGAAACCAAGAGAATTTTGATCTCGTGATTTTTTCTGCAGTGTTGCATCATCTTTTTGACTATGAGATGGTTTTAAAAAAAGCCTGTCAGGGACTCAAAACGGGAACAAAAATTATTATATTTTTTGAACCTTTGAAGCAACCGGTAGCCTCTTCATTTCGCTACGCTTTGCATCGTAGTCTTTCGTGGATAGACGAAAAGTCTTACCGCCTGGAAATGAAGATGAGAAATATACCTTTACTAGAAGACGAATATCACCATTCTGACTACCAACGCCAATTTGGAGGCATTGACCCGAGGGATATTGAAAAATTTTTATACGGAGAGAATTGTTCGATTATAAATATAGAAAAATATTGTGCACGTCGATTTGGAATAAACGCTTGGTTGGCAAATCGAATCCTGAAGACCCAGAATACGTTCAATATTTTAGCAGTTCGGAATTAATCTGATAGACTTTCTGTGATTGAACCTACGAAATTCCAAGATGCTGTAAAAGTGTTTTAGATAATTCACTTTTCCCGGCATCATTCATATCCAAAAAAGCCACTCCAATATCGAAATACGAATCAAAACTTTCTACTCTTGCCACCTGCGCAGTAACGGTTAATGGATCTGCTTGACCTTTAATGGAAAGTGCAATTTGAACTTGCGAACCAATTTTAAAAGCCATGAGGCTTTCAAAAAGGATTCCTGACGAACTGACATTTTTCCTTGTGCATTCAGTTCCTTTGGGTCCAGGTTTTCAGTAACAGATTGGTTTTGCACTTTCTCTGAAATACCTATCCTCAAACAATCCCGATTCTCTAAGTCATGGATGAAGTTTCGGTTTCTGCCACTCTCTTTGGCCTGATAGAGCGCAACGTCTGCCGCGTGTAACAGATCCTGAGCTTTTTCCCGTCTGCAGAATAAGAAGCAATGCCGCCACTTAAGGTAACATTAAAAGTTTTGCCTTCAAATTCAAGTACTGCTTCTTCATCTTTTTTCGGATTTTTCAGCAGTCACCAGAGCATTCATCTTCTCTGTTTCGGGAAGGATCAGAACCAAATCCTCACCTCCATCGCGACATGCCGTATCTTCGGTGCGTTTCATATTTTAAAGAATATCAGCCACGACCTTCAGGGTTAAATCACCAGCTTGGTGACCGTATGTATCGTTAATTTTTTTGAAGTTGTCTAGATCGATAAATAAAACGGAAAAGCAACCATCATATCTTTGCACCTGATTCATTTCTCCCTGCAAAGCAACATCAAAATAGCGCCGGTTAAAAAATTCGGTTAAGCCATCTGAATGTCATTGTTTTTTTCCTCGAACGGTTTTAATTCTATGATAGGCGGAATATTGATATTTTTTCACATCACTGAAATAATAGCAGACCGCAGTCATCAAACTTATCGTATGATCCAGTTTAGTTTCTAATTTTCCTTTGTTTAACGATGCGTTTCCAGATTTTCTTTGCATCTTCAGGACTGAACTCTAGCTGTGTTAAAACACTAAGGAGGGTGTTATAAACTTGTTCTCCCTCTTTTTTCGCCAACGAAGTAATGGAATTAAAAAATTTACACTCCCATCTTCATTAGAACCCAGAGAATCTATTATTTTTTTTCTTAAATTGCTCATAGCAAACCCACTAAATAAAATGGCCTGTTAATGATAAGACGAGTGATCCTTTCATTTATACAAGGAAAATCAATAGGTGCGGTGGGGTTGACCTTCCTGTTATTATTTACTATAGCTGTTGGTCTTTAATGACAAGAAAATTGCGTTTAAATTTGTTAAACGATTTCAAGAACTTCTATTCCCGTCAAGGCGGTGGACTTCTGCAATGCGTCTTCACCTCTAGGTGTGAGCCTGTTTCCCGCAACATTCAAAAATTTCAGCCCAGAAAGTGTCTTTGAATTGGCAAGATGAATTGCACCTTCATCACCAATAGCATTCAAAACCAGTACCAGCCGTTTCAAGCTGGAGAGATTCTTAGATTCTGAAATAGCCTTGGCACCCGGCGCGTGAATCCAGTTTTCATTTTCGATGGAAAGGGTTTCCAGTTGCGACAAGGTGGTTGAACGCGCCAGAGCTTCGGCACCTTTGTCCGAAATATTGTTATTGTTCAATCTTAGAAATTTTAGCGCAGAACAATTTTCCGAATTTGCCAACGCGGCAGTTCCCTCATGATTCAGTTTGTTTTCTCCAAGATCAAGGCTCTCCATCCATTTCATATTGATCGAATCCGCTAGAGCTTGGGCACCCTCGGCACGGAGATCATTGTTATTGAGATCCAGAGAGCGAAGTCCGGTTATCGTTTTGGATTTGGAAAACGAAATGGCACTGTCTGTAGTCAAATCATTATTATGCATCACCAGTTTTTCAAGATTGGAAAACAAAGGCGATTCTGCCATCGCGTAAACACCTTCATCTCCCACATGATTATTATTAAGGATTAAAGTTTTTAGATTGGGAAATACCATAGAGTGACAAAGCGCTTCCACACCTACTTCGGTTAACCCATTGTCAGACAAATTTAATGTGTTCAAAGATTCAAGAGGTGGAACTTTTACCAGAGACTTCAAGCCTTCATCGCCGATACCCGTATCCCGAAGATTTAATTCTACGCATTGCCGACCTAAAGATGAATCTGCAAGGGATTTAAGACCCAACCCTTCTAGGCGATTGTAGGATAGGTTAAGCCGAACCAATTTTTTTATTCCCGCCGCCATGGAGAGTACTTTTGCGCCAAGCGAACCTAACTCATTGCTGGAAAGGTCGAGGCTTTCAAGGTGAGTCAAAGACAAAGATTTGGACAGAAAAAATATTGCTTCATCATCGAGATTATTATTGGCAAGAGTCAGTGTTTCGAGATTAACAAACGAATCGCTAGCGCAAAGGGGTTGCAAGCCTGCTGAGTTTAGCCCTGTCTGATTCAGGTCGAGGTACTTCAGGTTCTTGATTGGGCTAAAACCAGAGATGGCCTTAAAATCTTCCTCTTTCAGTTTGCAGCCATGGAGCTTTAAACTTTCTTTATCAGAGCTGATTTTTTCTTGGATTAGGGTTCCTAAATCCGGGTTGGCAGTATTCTTTTCAAAATGCCGAAGGTAATCCAGACTGTCGTCAATGTCTTTCGCTTCTGCCATAATTCTTCCTTGATAAGAGAGTTGTAATTATAACACTTTTAACAAGCAGTTCTGCCTATTAGAATTATAGGTGGGATATTAATTGAAGTGAACGGATACGGCTTTGGAGACGCCTTTTTCTTCCATGGTGATTCCATAGAGGGCGTTGGCGAAGGTCATGGTCTTCTGGTTGTGGGTGATGATAATAAACTGAGTGTTGACAGCCATCTCTTTCAGCATTTCCTGAAATCGAACCACATTGGCTTCATCGAGCGGGGCATCCACTTCGTCAAGCAAGCAAAAAGGGCTGGGGCGTACCTTAAATACGGCAAACATCAGGGCAATGGCCGTCATCGATTTTTCACCACCGGAAAGAAGCGAAAGAGTTTGCAGGCTTTTCCCTATCGGGTTGGCGGTGATTTCTATTCCTGAATCGAGAGGGTTCGCCTCATCTATTAAGGAGAGCTCTGCCTTACCTCCCTGGAACAGACGAGCAAACACTTCTTTGAAGTTTTCATTAACCTGCTCAAACGTATCCAGAAACCGTTGTTGCGTTGTGCAGTTAATTTTTTCGATTGTTGAATGCAGCAACTCAATGGACTCCGCCAAATCGTCCTGTTGCTCTTTAAGAAAGGTGTAGCGTTCATTAGTTTTTTCAAATTCGGACAAAGCTGCCAAATTCACTTCTCCTAATCGCGCCAACTTTTCTTTAAGATCTTTAACCGTTCCTTCGATCTCATGCTCGTCAATACTTTCATCATAAGCTGCCGATAATTCTTCACGAGTGGCGTTGAAATCTTCGTAAGCTCGCTCTTCAATGTGGGCATTTTGCAATCTTGTTTCGGAACGCTTGATTTCTATCTGCGATAAAGTTTCTGTTATTTCCTGAAGCTTTCGGGACAATTCGCGAATATCCTGATCCATTTGTTTCTGCGCGTCTTCATTTCCTCTCAGGCTTTCTTCCTCTTGCACAGCATTTTCACTGAGGATATCTTTTTCTTTGGACTGCTTTAATACATTCTCTTCCAAGACAGAAACATCGTTATCGATTTCGACAATTCGGCTCTGGTTGGAGACCCTGTCCGATTCCCGCTTTTCAATTTGTTGCTGCAAATTTTGTTGTTGCAACTCCAGTCGCTTGATCTCCGTCAGAGTATTTTCACGTCGCCCAATCAAGGAGGTGATCAAAACCTTCAACCCGCTGATTTCTCCGGATTTCTCTTCCAGAACCTTTCGACTTTGCTCCAATTCTGTGCGCTGTTGTACTAACGATTCCTCTTCCGCCTGACTTTTTTGCTCCATCTCTAGCAATAATGCCTTCAGGGAAGATTTCTCATTTCCCAGTTCCTGCAACTCCTGTGACAAAGACATCGTCTCAGTATCCAAAGTGAAAGCGCGGCTTTCCTGCCTTTGCATTTCCTGTCGTAATTGTTCGAGGTCGCGAAGACTGTTGTTATTTGCCAATTCTTTTTGATGAACTTTTTCGTTCATTTGCTTGAGACCGGTCTCCAATTCAATCTGCGCCCTTTTTCCCGACTCAATGGCCAATTGCGACTCTTCCAACTCCGCCTTTAACTTTTTCACACTTTCAGAAAGGTTTTCTATTTCCCTGTTTCTCGCCAATAATCGCGAAGATTCACTTTTGGCAGAACCACCCGTAACAAACCCATTTGCATCGATCATCTCACCGTTCAAGGTTACAACTGTTCCTTGAAATTCAGGGGTTTGATGAAGGTGCATGGCCACATCCATGTCCTGAACCAGAACCACATTGCGCAACAACAACTCTATAACAGGACGATAATCTTCACTGCATTCAATAAAATTCAAAGCCTTGCCGACAACACCCTCGGTGCCATTTAAATGCAGGGGAAGGCTGGGTGTGGATTTCGGATTCAAGGGAACAAACTGCCCTCGCCCAGACTCATTATTTTTAAGGTAACCAATGGCTTCCATCGAATCAGAATAGGAATTGACGATGACACTTTGCAGCTTATCGCCCAATGCAGTTTCTATTGCCGTTTCATATTCTGCAGGAGTTTGTAAAACATCTACAAGCACTTCGCGAATCCCGGGAATCCTTTCGCCATTTTGCTGGCTCATGAGAGACTTTATGCCTTCGTTAAACCCTTCGAACTGAGATCGAAGTTTTTCCAACGAACCTAACAACGAAGATTTATTGAAATAGCCTTCTTTTCTTTCGCTGTGGGCATCGACCTGAGCTTGGACTTCATTCGAACCGTCGAGCACTTTTTGTTTTAAGCTTTCCTGTTGCTCTTTAAGCTGTCTCAATTCATCAATGCGAGTCTGATGGCCCGATTCTCGCTCTTGAAAAATGGACTGGTTGCTGTGGATTTGATTTTGAGTTTCTTCTTTTTCTTTTCCCAGATTTTGCTTACGCACCTCAATGCCCTGGCTTTTTGTTTCAAATTCGGTGAGCTTGTTTTTTGAACCCGCCGATTGCTGAAATAATTCAAAGACCTTTCTTTCACTCGACTGAACCTGGTCTTGATTTTTTTGAACGGCATCGCGATTCTGCTCGTTCTGCTCTTGTATTTGCTTCAGAGCAATTTCCTGATCGTTGATTTCCTGAGATGTCTCGCTGAGCTTTTGTCGCTGTTCTACGGTTTGATGCGACAAGCTTTCAACCTCTTCATTCATTCGGGAAATTTCGCCAACGGCAGACGCAATATCTTCTTTAGCTTCGGTTTGTTGTTCTTTTTTGAAAGCGATCGTTTGTTCGCTATTACTGATTTGCCCTGTCAGTTTATGGATATCTTCACGAAGTTCATTCAACCGGTTCAGCGATTCTTCGATTTCAATATTAAGCTGAGCGATCTGATTTTCGAAAGTGGCTTGGCGGGCATTCCATTCAGTTTTCTTTTGTGTTTGTTCTTCGAGTTCTTTTTCTACTGTCTGCAATTGCGCAATGAGCCGACGGATTTTTACTGAAAAAAGTTTCAAAGACAATTCTTTGATTTCTGTTTTAAAATTTTTGTACCGCTCTGCTTTTGCGGCCTGACGCTTCAAAGACTCGACCTGTCTGTGCAACTCCTGAACAATGTCAGCAACGCGTTCCAGATTCTGTCGGGAACTGTCGAGCTTTCTTACTGCATCATTTTTGCGGCTTTTGAATTTAAGGATGCCTGCTGCTTCCTCAATCAAAATCCGTCTCTCTTCCGGTTTTGAGGTGATGATATCCTGAATATGTCCTTGCTCGATAATCGTAAGAACCTTCGGGCTAATTCCGGCATCGAGCAGAAAGTCTGTGATATCTTTCAGACGGCAAGGGATCTGATTGATGTAAAATTCACTTTCACCGGAACGGTGATAACATCGTGTGACCTTAACTTCTTCGGCCATATTGGGAACCCCGGCAATGCGGATTCCTGCCGCAACATTGGCAAGAGTGATCGAAATTTCGGCACGGTTAACCGGCTTACGGCTGCCACTGCCATTAAAAATAAGATCGGTGATGCGGGTGCTACGCAGAGTTTTTGACCTTTGCTCTCCAATGGCCCAGCGAATAGCATCGGACACATTACTTTTGCCACAACCGTTGGGGCCGACAATTGCTGTGAATCCATTTTTGAATTCTAGGTTAGTGGAATCAGCAAAAGATTTAAAACCTTCTAATTCGAGATTTTTCAGGTACATTTAACGCTAAACCTCTGTAAAAATGATGTATTAGAAACTCTGGGCAACTTTGGAGAAGATTATCCCAATCCCTAGACATTGTAAAGGGAAATCATACAATGTTTGGTATACTAAGTTTTTTAGGGCACAATATGTTGTGGTTTTAAGGGTTTCTGCGTAAATCATTGATTTTGCGCTACTGTCCTGTATTTTGATAGATATTGGGTAAAAAAACCCATCTTATATTCAGGAAATAAATGGAGATTAGTTTAATATGAAGCTCTTTTCTTACAATAAATGTGGAACCTGTCGGAAAGCCATCAAAGACCTAGAAGCGAAAAATATAGATTTTGATGTGATTGACATCACTGAAAAACCGCCCAGCAAGAAAATTCTCAAATCTGCGATCAAAGCAAAGGGCCTGAAAAAATTGTTTAACACCAGTGGTGTCCAGTATCGGGAATTGAAAATAAAGAATAAACTGAAATCTATGACGGAGGCAGATGCAATTGACCTGCTTGCCTCTAACGGTCGCCTGATAAAAAGACCCATCGCCGTTGATATGGATAAAATAACTGTGGGCTTTGATGCGGATGAATATAAACAGGTATGGGGGAAATAGTCGTTTACCAAGATGGATCTTTTTTTAATTAAAACCAAATTAAAAAGTGAGTTCCCCCTTACTCAACGGGCTATCCAACCTTATCCACAAAAGGCAGCGGTTCTGGTTATACTTTATCCCAAAAACAACAAGACGCATGTGTTGATGACCAAAAGGGCGCTGCACTTGAGATCGCATGCGGGAGAAATTAGTTTTCCCGGTGGTGTTTATGAGGAAGATAATGACACCGATCTGTTGGCAACTGCCCTCAGAGAAACAACCGAGGAAGTCGGAGCAAATATAGAAGCCTCAAAGGTGATTGCCGAACTGCCCGTTGTGAAAACGCGATTTGGATTCGAGATCACGCCTTTTGTTTGCGTAATATCCAAAACTCTAGAGTTTGAGCCTGAAGCAGACGAGGTGGCCGAGATTCTAGAAATCCCCTTCACTTCCCTACTAGCCACACAACAGCGGGATGTGGGGATCAGTCCGGAGCAAGATATGGTGATGTACTGGTTCAAGCACCATCGAATTTGGGGAGCCTCCGCGAAAATTTTGCTGAAAATTCAGCATTTGAGCGTGTATTGAATTTTGATATTAAATTTTCCTATGGGTATTGAATGGAAACGTTAAAAGTACTTTTTCTTGCGGCGAACTGGAGAGTTTCTCTTGTCAGGGCATTTCAAGATGCCAAGGCGCAATGCGAAACGCCTTTTCAACTGATTGCGGTAGACAGCGATCCATTGGCCCCTGCATTACAGGTTGCCGACCGGTCTCATTCCCTGCCTCTATTTTCTGACAGCATTTGCCTGGAGTTGCTTCTAACAATTTGCAGGACGCAAGCGATCGATGCCATCATCCCTTTGACCAATAAGGCCATAGATTTTCTGAACACACACCGCGAAGAGTTGAGCGGGGGAAATCGTCGGCTGTTTATTCAGGAAAGTTCTACAATCGAAATCTGTCACGACAAATGGAATCTATGGAAATTCATGGAGCTTGAAGGTTTCAACAGCCCTAAAACTTTTTTGCTGACAGAGTCCGATCCGCCAGACATCTTCCCCCTCATCGCCAAAGAAAGAAACGGTGAAGGAGGAAAAAACCAGAGCATCATAGAAGATCAACGGGATCTGGATCATTGTATGGATAAATATCCACATCATATTTATCAAGAGTTGATCCAGGGCAGAGAATTCAGCGTGGATTTGTTCGCAGATATCAAGGGAACCCCGCAGTTGGTCGTCCCGCGGGAGAGGCTGTCTGTTCGCGGTGGCGAGGTTATGATGAGCAGAATAGATATGAATGAATCTATTATAGATTCAGTAGAAGCCTTGAGCCGCAGATTAGCGTTGACCGGTCCCTGCACCCTTCAAGGGATTCTCAATGAAAATGGGACATTTTTATTCACTGATTTAAACCTGCGTTTTGGCAGCGGCTCGGTTCATACCATCGCTGCGGGAGGAAATATTCCTCTGATGATTTATCAGGAAATGGCGGGCCAGAGTTTTTTCGAGCCCTCCATTCAAAACCAATCTATCATGACGCGTTATCCCGAAAGCATTTTCCATCATTCCTGATATACTAATGAAAATTTTATTAACCACACCACCATCGTACTCTTTTGACCACTACTCTTAGTTCCAAAGATCGACTCATTTTCGCTCTTGATGTACCCGATAAAAGTGAAGCCCAACGCCTGGTAAAACTGCTGCGGGGCTCTGTGGGATGTTTTAAAGTCGGACTCGAGTTATTTGTTCGAGAAGGTCCTGATATTTTAAAATTAATAAAGGATCATTCATCCGCGGAAATTTTTCTCGATCTAAAACTCCATGACATCCCTGCAACGGTTCGCGGTGCTTTAAGATCTGCAGCTAAGTTGGGCGTAAAATATATCACCATCCATTCCACAGAAGGTGAAGCGATACTCGAGGCATCGAAAGAAGTTAAAGACTCGGGCCTCGAAGTACTGGCTGTCACCTTACTGACAAGCATGGGCGAGGCACAACTGCACGATTTAGGTTCCAACCTTAAAGTAGGCGATGTCGTTTTGGACAGGGCATTGCGCGCCCGACAATCAGGATGCTCCGGAATCATTTGTTCAGGAGAAGAAATCGCATCCATAAAACAAAAATGTGGAGATGCGTTTAAAGTGGTGGTTCCAGGCATTCGACCCGAATGGAGCCAAATTGCTTCCGACGACCAAAAACGCATCGCCACACCCGAGAAAGCTATTCAAGCAGGGGCTGACTTGATAGTCGTTGGTCGACCTATCCGTGACTCGATCAATCCTAAAGATTCAGCTTGTAAAATTGTTGCAGAAATAGAAGAGTGTTTTAAACAATAATGGAATACTTCATCTGAAACAGGAAAAAACACTTGCTCGCTTTTAATTTTATTTATTTATTAAGTCTGGTTTGCTGGTTGGGAAGCATCATATTCTTTTCTTTTTTCGTGGCACCAGTGGTGTTCAAGACTCTGGATCGTGAAAAGGCGGGAGAAATAGTCGGCATCATTTTCCCCCGCTATTACAAACTGGGTTATGTTTGCGGTGCCCTGATCCTGTTAAGCTTTATGATGATTGGCGAAGTGGGCTTGAAATGGTGTGCTTGGGGCATTATGGTTCTCGGATCTGGATTGGCAGGCTTGGTAATAAACCCCAAAGCAAAAAAAATAAAAGAACAATTAAAGTCTTTACCGGATAATGAAAAATCAACTCTTGAAACAAAATTTAAAACTCTGCATTCTTTATCTGTGAAATTAAATGCCCTCGTTCTTTTTTCCGGGTTATGGTTGCTCGGATTAACAGCTTTAAATTTTCAGATCTAATACAAAATATTACTCCATGAATATTCTCGGCATTTCCGCTTTCTACCATGACTCCGCAGCCTGCCTTGTGCACGATGGCGAAATAATCGCCGCCGCTCAGGAAGAAAGGTTCACCCGGAAAAAGCACGACCCCGCGTTCCCTCACAATGCCGTTGAGTTTTGTTTGAAAAAAGGGGGAATCCAAGTAGCCGATCTGGACTATGTCGGCTTTTATGATAAGCCCTTTATCAAGTTCGAACGAATCCTCGAAACTTATTTAGGAATAGCTCCAAAAGGAATAAAACAATACCTGTCTGCCATCCCCATCTGGCTGAAAGATAAATTATGGACCCGGGGCAACATCAGAAAAAATTTGGGTTACGGAGGGCCTGTTTTATTTTCAGAGCACCATGAATCCCATGCTGCCAGCGCATTCTTCCCATCCCCTTTTCAGGAAGCTGCCATTCTCACTATGGACGGTGTTGGCGAATGGGCCACCAGTAGTCTGGCTTTAGGAAAAGATAACAAAATCGAATTACTTCAGGAGTTGCACTTCCCGCATTCTCTAGGATTACTTTACTCTGCCTTCACCTACTACCTGGGATTCAAAGTCAACAGTGGCGAATATAAAGTCATGGGATTAGCGCCCTACGGTGAACCCAAATATTGCGATTTAATTCGCAAACATTTGATCGACCTTAAAGACGATGGTTCCTTTCGTATGAATATGGATTATTTCGATTATCTGGGCGGAATGACCATGACCAATGATAAATTCGCGGCCGTTTTCGATCATCCGACCCGAAAGTCGGAGTCACAGCTTGGGCAGAAGGAAATGGATATTGCCGCCTCCCTTCAAGAAGTCACCGAAGAGATAATGCTGAAAATGGCTCGTCACATCCGCAAAAAAACAGGCATGAAAAACCTGTGTCTGGCAGGCGGCGTTGCCCTGAATTGTGTGGGTAACGGGAAAATTCTAAAAGAGAGAATTTTTGACAACATATGGATTCAACCCGCCGCCGGTGATGCCGGGGGAGCATTAGGAGTCGCCCTTTGCATCTGGCACCAAGTATTGGGTAATGAAAGAAAGACAAACGGCAAAGATTCCATGAAAGGTTCCTATTTAGGGCCCCAATTTAAAGAAAGTGAAATTAAAAGTTATCTCGATAGTCAGGAAATACCTTACCGACATTTAAATGAAACCGATTTATCCAAAATGGTAGCCGATGATTTAAAAGCTGGCAAAGTTATCGGCTGGTTTCAAGGAGCTATGGAGTTTGGGCCTCGATCGCTGGGAGGTAGAAGCATCCTCGGCGATCCACGCAATCCAAAAATGCAATCCACCATGAATCTTAAAATAAAATATCGCGAATCGTTTCGTCCTTTCGCTCCTTCGGTCCTAGCAGAAAAAGTTTCTGAGTGGTTCGAAATGGATTCAGAAAGTCCTTATATGTTAATGGTCGCAGGAGTAAGGGAAGACAAAAGGATTTCCATGACAGACGAACAGAAGAAACTTTTTGGAATAGATTTATTAAATATTCCCAGGTCTCAAATTCCTGCCATCACTCACGTTGACTATTCCGCTCGTATTCAAACGGTGCATAAGGATACTAATAAAAGATATTACGACTTGATCAGCGAATTTGAAAAGGCAACTCAATGTGCAGTGCTGATCAATACTTCCTTCAATGTTCGCGGAGAACCAATTGTGTGCACCCCCGAACAAGCCTACCGTTGTTTTATGCGCACTGAAATGGATACCCTGGTTCTCGAAAACTTCGTCCTCAATAAAAAAGATCAAAAACCCCTGCAAGACGATGACGACTGGAAAAAAGAATTCGAACTCGACTAGCCCACTAGCGTGGGCAGGCTATAAGTCTATTCTTGTTTTAGCGAAATAATAACATTTGCGCTTCTGGAAATATTTTTTACCTTTGAGAGAATTTCGTAGCTGTGCCTACCTACGCTAGGACAAAATTTATATTCATCGCTTTGGCGGTTCTAGCTGTCTACAGCTATGGCTGGAAAGTGACTGAAATTAATCTAGGTGAATTGTTTCGCGATTTCCATTTAGTAAAGCCGCTTGCCAAAGAACTTGCTCATCCCGACTTGTTTACCCGTAAAAAACAAAGCCAGACAACGGAGGCAGAGTTTTTCCTAACGACAGGTTCACCTGGCAACAAAACCGCAGGCAATTCCGACAAAAAGTCTGAACTGGTTTTATCTCAAAGTTCGGGGCAAATTGGAGACCGCTTGACGATAGCAGGGCTACGCTTAAAACAAAACTCCAAAGGCACCCTGTTCTGGGTCAATGAAATCGAGCAGGAATTTCCACTGGGAAATTTTACAACCGATGCAACTGGCAATTTCCAAAAAGACGTTACGGTGCCTCCAAGCGCTCGCGGAAACCGACAAACAGTTAAGGCAGTTGTAACTTGGCCCGAAGGCCCGTTGCAGGCCAGCGAAACCTTACTCCTAACAATTGACAAGATGGTCGAAACCTTGTTCCTGGCTTTGATGGCAACCACCTTCGCCATTTTAATTGCTATTCCATTAAGCCTATTGGCTTCAAGAAACCTAATGACGGGAAACTTCCTAGGAACCCTTATTTATTACAGCGTAAGAACAACACTTAATTTATTGCGGTCTATCGAACCTTTAGTAATGGCCATCCTGTTTGTGGTTTGGGTCGGCATTGGTCCTTTCGCAGGAGTTCTGGCATTGGGGGTGCATTCCATCGCCGCTTTAGTAAAACTTTTCTCCGAACAAATTGAGAGCATCGATACAGGTCCTGTTGAAGCGATTACCGCAGTAGGCGCGAACCCGATTCAAGTGGTGGTGTTCGGAGTTTTGCCGCAAGTGATTTTGCCTTTTCTAGCACTTAGTTTTTATCGCTGGGACATTAATGTGCGGATGTCAACAATCATCGGTTTCGTGGGCGGGGGAGGAATCGGTTTCCTGCTGAAACAATGGATCAATCTTCTGCAGTACAATGAAGCGGGCACAGCATTGCTAGCTATTGCAATAGTTGTCATCACCCTCGATACCCTGAGCGCAAAAATCCGCGCACACATCTCGGCATAACTGGGCGTAACCCACCAGCAATAAAATCTCAAAATAAAAAACATGTCTAGAAGCCTGAAGGCAATTGTTTTGGTATAAAAGGAATAGACCTATTTCTACCGGGCATGGCGCCGGGGAGCGAGGTGATTGAAGATTTTTATGAATTGTTTTCCCGATTCGGGAACTTTTCGGACTTGCTTCGTCAACAGAATTTCTTTTGAGGTATAGGGGTGTCCATAATAGGTGAGGTTAGCATCACTATCGCTGGTAATGATGGTACCTTTCAAAGAAACACCCCCAAACAGCCCTTTGCTTCTGGAATAGGAATAAATTTCTCCTTGCATGAAAACATCAGCAGAGGCTTCGGCATGGCGCCCTATAGGGCCAGCGGAAATAGCAATATCGCCCCCAAGCGTGAATTGTTCGTTCAATAAACCTTCAAGCCCTCTTTGTGACATAACGAGAAGAATCAAGTCAATCGCTTGCGCCCCGAACTGGAAACCGAAACTTCCCCCAGTGGTAAACAGAAAAGCGGGTGGACCCCACTCTCCGGTTTCTTCAGCGCGGACGGATGCAATTCCTTTTCCATAACGGGCACCCACAAAAAAACCTGCTTTCAACATGGTGGGGAACACGATTATTGCCTTAGCTTTGGATATCAGATTCATGGGAATCTGCTGGTCTGGAGACTTTTGAATTTCTTCCAAAACGAACTGTGACGTGCGGAGTATTTTCCTTTGCTTGCTACCATCTGCCCAAGCTCCGCTCACAAGAAACAGAGTAAAAACAATACCAAAAGAAATTAGTTTCATTAGACCTCCAAATTAGTTTCCTAAAAACACTATAAGGAATTCATGCTTCTAATTCAACCTCCCGAAAAAATCACAAATCAAAATAAGTTTTGCTCTTTTCAGTTTACCGCTTTACCATGCGCGGTAATGACCGACGAAAACGTAGAAAAAATTTTAGGATCCGACGGATTACTTTCTGAACAGTTGGAGGGCTTTGAACATCGGCCCCAACAAATCGAAATGGCACAGGCGGTGGAAACGGCTTTCAGCGATGCAAAGCATCTCATTGTCGAGGCAGGAACGGGAACGGGAAAAAGTCTCGCCTACCTTGTTCCGGCTATTCTTTGGGCAGTGAAGAACAACAAAAAAGTTGTTATCTCTACTTACACAAAAACTCTGCAGCAACAGATACTTAATCACGACATCCCCTTTCTCCGGGAAAAGCTCGGTATTCCTTTTCGCTATGCTCTTTGCATGGGCAATGAGAATTATCTTTCCTTGCGCAGGCTGAAACGCTCTGCCCAGGCAGGACTTTTCAATAAAGCCGATGAGGAGGCGCAATGGAACGGGGTGTTCGACTGGGCAGTAAAAACCGAAACCGGTTATCGCAATGACCTTCCGTTTGAAGTCATGCCGCAAGTGTGGGAAGAGGTAGGAAGACAGAAAGATCTTTGTCTTGGGAAAAATTGCGAAACTCATGCATCCTGTTTTTATTTTAAAGCACGAAAAAAATGGTTTGGCGCACACTTATTGATTGTGAACCATCATTTATTTTTTGCGAATGTCGCAAATTCTGGGGCCGTACTACCGGCTTTTGACGCAGTGGTATTTGACGAAGCACAAAATCTGGAAGAAGCTGCTACCCAGTTTCTCGGTTTGGAAGTTTCAAACTCGAACCTTTTTTATTTTTTGGATCGACTGCATAATCCGCGCACCAAAAAAGGGTTATTAACACGACTGGATCATGCTTTGGTTCCACATGTGAGAAAGCTGGCAATGACCGTACGCCAGGCCATCGAATCCTTTTTTACTCATTTGCTGGAAGAGTATGGCCGAGAAGATCGAGTTCTGCGTTTTTACAAGCCGCCAGTTCTGGACAATGGAATTTATGTTCCTATGGAAGCCCTGCGAGAAAGTCTTAAATCGCTGGAAACAGGATTGCATTCTGAAGAAGACCGGATCGATGCAGCAGCAGCTGCCGAAAGATGTTTTGAATTCAACAATACGTTGTCCGCAATACTCAATCAAAACTTTAACGGATATGTTTATTGGATTGAGATTGCAAAGCGGAAAAGGTTCCCACGAGTCAGCCTGCGTGGCGTTCCCATTCATGTGGGGGATGAATTACAGGTGCAGGTGTTCAACAAACTGGATCGCATTATTATGACCTCCGCCACATTGACCACCAGCAAAAAATTCGAATTTATTAAAGAGCGACTGGGATTTCAGCCCAATGAAGAATTGCTTCTTGATGCACCATTTGATTACCCCAATCAGGCCCTGCTATATGTTCCAAGTGACCTTCCTGAGCCGGGGGACAAAAATGTACCTTATGTTGGGGAGATTTCAAAACGATGCCGAGAGTTGGTTCTAGCATCCGGTGGAAAAACTTTTATTCTGTTCACCAGCTATGCTTTGCTTAATCAGGTCTATGAAAAACTAGATGAGTGGGGCCTGCCTTTCCCGTTGATTCGGCAAGGTGAGGTACCGACAAACCTGATGATAAAAAAGTTTAAAGAAAAACCATCGGTAATTTTTGGCACCAACTCTTTCTGGCAGGGGGTAGATGTTCCGGGGGAGGCATTGCAAAGCGTTATCATTACCAAACTCCCCTTCGATGTCCCTAAAGAACCCTTGACAGAAGCCAGAATCGAAGAACTTCGGCGTCAACATATCGACCCCTTTTCGCATTATCAAATTCCCCGCGCCATAATCCAGTTAAAGCAGGGGTTTGGAAGGTTGATCCGAAAAAAAACCGACAGAGGTGTCGTATCCCTTCTCGACTCGAGAATCAGCCGCAGAGGTTATGGCAAACAATTCATCGATTCGCTACCGCCCTGCCCCGTGGTTACGGAAATGGATAAGGTGAAAAAGTTTTTCACCTAACAACCTATCACGCTGCACCGGCTTTGAATTCCTGACAAACAAGATAAATCACGAAAAAATTAGAACCTGCGGCAGTAAGAAGGATAAAAACATCTAATCTGTCAAATAATACAAAGGCAAAAAGGAGATAAATGAAATCGCGGTTCGCTAACTGATCGGAAAAAATCTCATTGCAAGACTCCGAGGAAAGCTTCTTTGTTGCTTCGGCCTTCTTCCCCAATATGGATTTGCTTAATAAAATAAAGGCGGTCAGGCTTCCCAACACAGCCAGCATACCCAGATATTTAAAAATAGACTCTCCCGTTGAAAAATACAGGCCCATTCCTATTGCAAAGAACACCGAACAGTGAACAATGTTGTCGGAAATAATATCCAGCTTGGCTCCCCAATCAGATGTCATAAACTTCAAGCGCGCAACCTCCCCATCGGCGCAGTCAACCCAAGCAGACACAAGTAGCAAAACGGAACCTACGATTCCCATTTTGTGACCACCAAAAAAAAAGCATAGTGCCGCAGCCAGCCCGATAAATAAGCTTAGAAATGTAATCTGGTTAGGGGTAAACGAAGTTTTAAGAAAAAAAGATGTGAGTTGGCGAGAGATAAAACGTGTTATCAGGCGATCCATGAAGCTGTCATTATTGAGTCCACCGGATTTCAAAAGCCTTTCTTCTGCCACGGAAAAACCTTTTTCATCTCGCAACCGCTCCGGTTGCTCTAAACTCTCCGACTTTAAAAAATAAATCTTTTTCTTACTGAGACATTGCATCAGTTCTTCTGGGAAGTCCTTGGAGTTATCTGCATCCATCTGAACCATTTGATCTTCATACCCATTTAACAGGGTAGAGCCATCAAAAATGAGAAATGAAAATGCCTCTGGCAATGACGAAATAAATTCGTTATTGGCCCAGTCAAGCTCTAATTGCAACCTTTGATCCGTTTTGATTGAAGCTAAAAATTCTACTTGGCCATGAAGGGGCTCTTCGGCCCAGACGACCAGTTTTTCAATCCCCATCTTTTGCAGAGCAAGAATATTTCTCAATAAGAAAGGAACACCTGCGATTTTTTTCAAGTACCACTTAGACTCTGGAAGATGAGGCAAGAATAATATTGCGATATGCTTTTGAAATACTATCGAAGAATTCAAGTTATCCTGATTCATTAATCAGCGGGGTACAGGCTCGAAGTTAGGCGTATAAACAAAATTCGCAAGAATGGAAATTTTTTCACGCTGAATATTTTTAGGGAACGGATAAAAAGGTGCGGCTTCTTTAACTGCTTTGAGTGCAGCAACATCTAAAATTTCATATCCCGATTTATCTACCAGATGCACTCCCATAAGGTTTCCATCTTTTGAAATACGAAACTTTAAAGAGAGATCACCACTGATACCTCTTTGTGCCGCATCGGAAGGGTAGATCCAAACTCGTTCAATCTGATGCTTGATGCGTGCAAAATAAGAGGCGTATTTCACCTCTGTAGTATCCAGAGATACTAACTCATCGTCATCGGAATCTTCAAGCGAATCGGTATCCAGAGAAGCGAATTGATCTGCATCAAACCCATCTAATAGAGCTAGCGTGCTGCCCGCTCCGGATCTTTGTCTAGAGGAAGGTTTGTTTTTTTGCATTTTGTCCGGGGTTATGGATCTAAACGTCCCGATAGCTGACTCGGGCAAGGGTTGCTTTCTAGGTTTCAAGTGGGACTGTTTTCGAAACTGCTTTTTCGGCGCAATTTTTTTTTCCCGCGTTTGGTTTGATCCGGTTTTTGAAAGGACACCCTTAGATTTTGGCACTACGGTTTTTTTTCTTTTGTAAATTTTTTCAGGAGTTTTATTCTTATTGGAATGAGATCGTCTGTCATATTTCGCCAAAAGCTCTTTTCTTTTTGCTTTTTCTGATTTTACGGGAGGTTTCGGCGCGTCAACAATTTTTCCAGGTTTTGCATCCATTTTTTTTTGAGATTCAAAATACTTTACTTGAATTGGAGGCGGTCCTTTAATTTCTTTCTTTTGAACAGGCATCAGCATATGAGCTATAACAAACGAAATATGAAGCCCCACAGAAAGCAGAAGAAATCCGGCCAGCCGGGTTCTGTTCAACAAACTTTTTTCAAACCATTTTTTATTTCTTTTGAGCAAGGTTTAAACCTGAAAAAGGACACCCTGTGGACAGGGTAACTTATAGAGCTATTATAGCGCAGTTTTTCTTATACCAGTTATAAGCCTGCGCTACTTCAGGGTTATTGGCATTGGGCGAAACATAATTGCCGTTTGAGTCAAAGGGTTCATAACCCATTTCCAGTGTTTGATATATTCGATTTAAATAGGCGGGGAAATCCTGGTACATGGGAATTTCTTTTTTCAAACTGGGCATATCCATCTCGCGAAACCTTATTAACTCTTTGCCAAAAGGATGAATGTTTTCCAGCCCTCCCTGATTGCCTGCGAAATGAGTCAACGACTCAAAATCCTCCCAATCTTCCAAAGCATCCACATCTGAAACAAAAGAGGGGTCGTTATGCAGAGTTGTGGTTATAGGAATGTTGAGCACATTGGAAATACTTTTATGAAAGTTTTTTCTCGACATTCCAAATTGATATTTATCGCCAGGGCGGATTTGTTGAATCTGAGAGCGAAATCTAAAAAAATGGTCGACCAAGTACGGCAAAGCCTTAAAAATCCGAATCGGATTTTTAAGAGCCATTTTTATTCCAGCATTAATAATTTGCCCGTCTTTTCTTGAAGAATGAAGATAATCTATGATCTCAGATTCCATTCTCGAAAAATTAATGGGATACAAATTAGGTTCCTTTAAATCATGCAGGTCTCTTTCATTATCATTTAGGATTCGGTAATGATAATTTCTTTTAACGAATTCGCTGTCCGGCTTTTCATTAAACTCTGGGAACATTTTTTGCCGTGAATTCAGCCAAAGAATAATATCGTGACTCTTATTTCCTTGAAAACCTAAAACCTTTTCAAGGTCGTACAGAAAAGGCAGATCACCAGGCTGGAATAAAACCAACTCGTCAATTGCAGGCGCAAGTTTTTCGCGCCCCAAGTTCAAGGTGTGAACCAGATTCAGGTGTCGATCATCTTCACTTACAAATTGGATGGTTTTCCCACAGGTGCCAACAGTTTGTAAAAAGCTATCCATAACTTTCTGCACTTCATCTGAACCTACCACAACGATTTCTTTAAGACTCGAACACAACAAATTTCCCAATGCGTAGCACATCACCGGAATACCGTGAATTAAAAACAAAAACTTCAGCCGGTCGATTTCATCGTCTCTGGAGCGAAGGATGAGATGGCTGATGCCATTTTTTTTCGCTTCTATTTCGCTTTTTGCTTTGGCAATGCTTAAATTGTCAGCTGCCATACGAGAATCATATTTGCTATGGCTGAAGCTGACAATGCATTTTGTGATCTGGGTTTTATTTTTTGCAGGGGTCATAAAAAAACAAAATGGCTAGGGGTTACAGGCCCGTTTCAAATGAAATGGAACAAAAATTCTCGCCAAAAGGCAAAATAGGCGTCTTCAATTTATAACGGAAGGACGATACATTTTCCATATAAACTCCATCCTATAATAATGTCTAGAATTTCTCTATTAAACCTTTGAGAAAATTGACTTGATTTATATTTTTCAATAATCATACAATTAAGGGAACCTTAGGAAATTCACCTTGGCCATAAGCGAACCTTTAAGAAATAAAGGGTTGGCTAATTGCCATTTGCATATTTATTAATTATTTGAGACCGCTAAATAAACTCTCAGTAAAAATAAAGGACTTAGGAATGGGCGATAAGATCCACATCGTTGAATTGATCGATCAGATACTGGATGAAACTACAGAAAAGCCGCAATTGCAGGAGAAGGTATTGGATTTGCGTGATGCTCTGTTTCAGGCTCAGCAGACGGCAGAGCAATATGCTCTAAAAATAAAAACACTTGAAGAAGCAATCGAAAAACTGAAGTCACCGGCTCACCGAATTGGGACCGTTTTAGGTCAGGGTGACAGTGAGCTTTTCCGTATTATATCAGGGGGTACCGAATATCAGGCAGCGGTCGCCCCTGAGTTGATGGAAGATGAAGGATTGAAACTGGGAGATCAGGTGGCCCTTAATGAGGGGTTTGTCGCCATTGCTAAATTGCCCCTTCCCACTCAAGGACCCATGGCCAGAGTTTCTGGAAAGCTTCAAGGTGGACAGTGGCTAATTCAAGGAGCAACGGGAAATTCAGAAACGATTGTTCAATCCCATGCCGATCTTGATGCTTCTTCCCTGAAAGAAGGCGAAGAAATTTTTATGGATTCAAACCAAAGGGTTATTCTCGGCAAACTGCCCAAACGCGAGTCGCGAACCTTAATCGAGGATGATTTTGAAAAGGTAGAATGGTCACAAGTAGGCGGACAGGAAAAAGTCAAAGAAGAGGTCCGCAAAGTTTTAGAGTATCCATTGTTGCACGGAGAAATTTTGAAAAAAATGGAATATCAGGTACCCAAAGGTTTCCTTTTTTATGGTCCTCCCGGTTGTGGCAAAACTCTCGTTGGCAGAGCTATTCTCTCGGAAGTACTCAGCAAACTTTCTGAACAGGAAAGTACCGAATTGCAGGGTCGATTCATCCATGTAAAAGGTCCCGAAATTTTAAATATGTGGCTCGGTGAATCAGAAAGAAAAATACGCGAAATTTTCAAAAAAGCCAGAGACTATAAAGAAAAAGGTCAGGTGCCTTTTATATTCATTGATGAAGCAGAATCAATTTTGGGTACCCGGCAGGCATCGCGTGGATCAAACATCAGCAACACGGTTGTCCCCATGTTCTGCGCGGAAATGGATGGCATCCAGTCACTCCGCGATACAGTGGTAATCCTCGCGACCAACCGACCCGACCTGATTGACCCTGCCATTATCCGTCCCGGAAGAATCGACAGGAAAATTAAAGTCAGTCGACCTAATCGAGATGAATGCAAACAGATACTACGTGTTTACCTTAAAGATGGACTTCCTCGGGAGCATGAAGATTTCGATAAAATGGCAGAACCCTTTCTGGACGGTCTTTTTGCCCGAAACCCGGAACAAGAAGTCCTGGTGCTGACCTTGCGAAGTGGTAGCAACAAAAAAATGTATTGGAGCGATTTCATTTCCGGAGCCACAATAGAAGGCATTACGAAACGCGCTAAAGAGCGTGCTATCGAAAGGGCCATTAAAGGAGATAAATTATGGATAACGGTGGATGATCTGACCACAGCACTGGAAACCGAATTTAAAGAAGGCAGTCTGTTGCCAGCCGAATCAAATTTAGAAGATTGGCTACAGCTATTAGATATGGAATCAAAAAATGTGGTGCGAGTTCGAAAACCTAATGAGTCTGATACCGCTGCAGAAAATACGAGCCGCCGGTCTGTAATATGAAGGAAATCATCCCGCTTCTTGGCTTGGAAACGGAATACGGAATCATCCGTGAAGACATGGAAGATTCAGATCCCGTTGAAGAGTCCATGAAGCTTTTAAAAAGTTGTACTCAGAAAAGCGTCTTCGGTAAATGGGCTTATTCCCAGGAAAATTCGCATCAGGATATGCGCGGCTTCCGGGTAACCTCACTCGCGCAAGATGAAGAAGAAGATGCGTTTTGTGCTCAAGATAGAAAACGACCGTACTCTTACTTGGAGATGAAATGCGACCGAGTTCTGGCAAATGGTGCGCGTTTTTATAACGACCACACTCATCCAGAATACAGTACACCGGAATGCAGCTCCCTCTTTTCTCTTGTAGCTCACGATGTAGCAGGAGAAAGGATTGTAGCCGAAAGCACAAAAATTCGAAATCAGGAGATTGGAGAAAAAGCCGTTCAGGTTTTTAAAAACAATACTGATTACAGCGGTCACAGTTACGGAACACATGACAATTACCTTGTGCCGCGTGACATCCCCTTCGATCTTCTAGTGAAAGGGCTGGTCCCCTTTCAGGTAACACGACAATTGTATGCCGGAGCAGGAAAAGTTGGATCTGAAAATCCTAAAACCAAAGGCTACAAAGGAATACAGTTAGCCCAGCGTTCCGATTTTATCGAAACGATTTTAAGCATAGAAACCATGACCCAGCGGCCCATCATCAACACACGCGATGAGCCACATGCTAGCCGCAATCAATATCGTCGGCTACACTTGATTATGGGGGATGCGAACATGTCCGCCTACGCGACTGCATTAAAGGTAGGTAGCACCCTGCTGGTGCTCAACCTGATTGCAAGCGGGGCCAAGTTGCCCGATATTGAGTTGGAGAATCCCGTTGAAGATGTGCTACGAGTATCGCAGGATAAAAACGCGATTCTGAAAAGAAATTCAGGCAATTCGATTACAACATTGGAAATTCAAGAAAGCTACCTTGAAGCCGTTGAAAAAAGTTATTCCGGAGATAATAAAGAATCAAACTGGGTCATACAAGAATGGAAAAGAACTCTTGATGAGTTTAAACACAACCCAGAAAAATTATCAGATCGCATCGACTGGGCTATTAAGGAAAAACTTTTCACGGAATTTATGGAAACTGAAAATATGGATTGGGACGATCCCATGCTACAAAGTTTAGATCTCGAATATCATAATCTTGATCCCGACCGAGGTTTGTATCGAGGGCTGGAGCAGGAAAATGAGGTTTACTCCTTGTTAACGGAAGAAGAAATCTCACGAGCTATTGAATTCCCTCCTGAGGGAACCCGCGCAAAAATTCGCGGCGAAGCAGTCCGCAAGGAAAGTGAAAAAATAAAAAGTATCCATTGGACAGGAATAGAATTTGAAAATGGAGATGTTCTCGATTTAACAGGAGTAATCAGCCAGGAAGACGTTGGAAGAGCTCACTTAACAGGATAGAAATTTTTCTTTCAAGCAGGTCAAATAATCCATGATGAAAAGTATTGAAGACACACAGGCAGGTGGCGATTTTTTCGATCTGCCAGACAAGTCCGACTATAACTTGCAAAGTTTTCTGGACAAACTACCGGTTAACGGAAAGTCATCCGTGCCCCAGGGCAGAACTGTTCTGGCCTTTCATTATGAAGACGGAGTGATTGTTGCCGGAGATCGAAGGATCATGGCAGGTAGTAACCTGATGTTTGAGAGATGCGAAAAGGTTATTCCGGTCGATAACTATTCACTTATGGCTGTGGCAGGAGTGCCAGCCATTGCGTTTGAGATATCACGAATACTTTCGCAATATTTGGAGTATTATCGACGAACACAAATTCGACCAATGAGCCTTCAAAGAAAGATCAGGACATTTTCAAAACTGCTCAAGGAGAATCTGACAGCTTCAACAAGTGGAATCACTCGTGTCAGCCCTATTTTGCTACCCACGATATTAGGTAAGGCAAACCTTCCATCTATTATTACGATATGTTTGGAGCCGAGTTTCAGGTTCTTTCGTTTATTGCTACGGGTGCAGGGGCGGGTCATATCCGCGATGTTCTTGAGCGAGAAAACCAGTGGGGGCCGAAACCTCTCGCTGAAAGGTGTGAAAAAGATGCGGCTGTCATTGCCATGAAATTATTGCATGTTGCCGTTCAGATAGACAACAAAGAAGAAAATGCGATTTCTAACGTCCAAATTTATCCTATTCTGGCCTCGGTAACAGAAAATTGTTATAAGTTCTGGAGCGAAGATCAATTGACCCGGCTGGATTCTATGTCCAGAGAGGAATAATAAAAATGTTTGTAGAAAACAGTTATAAGTTCTGGAGTGAAGATCGACTGACTTGTCTGAAATCTGTCCAGAGAGGAGAATTGGAAAATGTTTGAAGAGCCGTATCGCTGGATGGAGGCGGTATCAACCCGTCACAATTACGTTCAGGAAAAACTAAAAATGGGCCAGCCTGTTATGGCGGTTCCTTATAATGAAGGATTGTTGATTTTCGGGTTTGCTCCGCAGCCTGGAAAGATTTTCGAAGTTTATGATCGCATTGCTCTTGGCGGTGTGGGTCACCCAGCCGATGTAGAAAGGCTGCGAATGAACCTGTTGGACATGGCCCACTTGGAAGGTTTCAACCGATCTGCGCAGGATGTCAACTCGGCTCGCCTGTTGCAATTTGGTATTGCACCAGCACTCAAACAAAATTTTGAAGAGATTCAACGAGCTCCTTATATTATACGCATGCTGCTTGTAGAACTAGATAAAGAGGGGAAACCCAATTTTTTCCGCATGAATTATGATGGCCATTGGGAAACTTTTAAAAATGGCACCGCCATTGCCGGGGAAGAAAAGGTGATGGACTGGTTACAAAAAGAAATTCAGAAACAGCCTTTTGCAACCTATTCCCTTGATCAGGCATTACAGCAAGCCTGTAAATTATGGGATGAAAGCAGAAAACTGGAGTCTGACGATGAAGCTAAAAAAGATATCCCTGAAACTTTGCAAGAAGCTTTTGATCAATGGTATCTTGAAGGAGCTGTGCTAACCGAAAAATCGATGCGTAAAGCAATTTATCGGCCTCTTAGTAAAGACGAGATTGAAAGACTAAAGTCCTCAGTAGTTTGATTATTCTATACACAATAGAAGAACAAAACAGGAGCCAATGAGATGGAAATGAATGATCCCTTAAGAAGGGAAGAAAAAAAGGAATCCAGTCCAGATCGTGATAAGTCAGGGCCAGCCAGCCCCGATACATCTCGACCCGGAAGAGAAAATTTGCTCAAGCGTATGAAAAAAGTTGACCCGAAACAATCCGAAAAATATAAGCAACGAACTGGCCAATGAAATTTCAATCCGAACCCAATACATCCGCAGGGGAATTTTTTGAGTTGTTAGAAAATTCTGGTTATCGCTGGCCTGCAAAATTAGAAGGTACTGCAAATCAAAACGGATTCACGGTGCCACAGGGAACAACCGTTCTAGCATTCCATTTTAAAGATGGCGTTCTCGTTGCCGGTGACCGTCGCGCCACTGCAGGCAACAGCATCATGTATGAACTATGCGATAAGGTTATTCCCATTGATAACTTTACCCTGATGGCGATTGCTGGCGTTCCCGCAACGGCTTTTGAAATGGCTCGCGTTCTTTCCCATAATTTTGAATATTATCGACGGTCTCAACTACAATCGATGAGTACCGAAGGTAAAATTCGCGCGCTTTCCAAACTTTTGAAAGAAAATGTCGGCATGGCAGTTCAAGGCCTGGGTGTGGTCAGCCCCATCTTCGCGACCTACGACCCCGACCTAAAAAAAGCCAGAATTCATTTCTACGATATGCTGGGAGCTGACTTCCAAATTCGAACCCACACCGCAACTGGATCGGGATCACAAATTATTCGCGGCATTCTCGAACACGAAGATCTATGGGGAGAAAAACCGCTTGCAGAAAGAACTCGTGAACAGGCCATGACTCTGGCTATCCGCCTTCTGCAAACCGCAGCATTGTTCGATTCTGCTACTGGTCAGGCGCGACCAGAAGATGACATTTATCCCACTCTTGCAACACTCACTGAGGAGGGATACCGGTTTTTAGATGACGATGAAACCGCAAAAATTTTCAAAACCTCCACGGCACGCGGTTAATAATAATCCATGAAAAAAAGAATTTTTGGAATCGAAACGGAATACGGTCTGCTGATCAAGGACAATAATGACACTAACTTTCGTCTCGACCCCATGCAGGTTGCCAATAAGATAAAAAATCATATCTTCTCTAAAAACCTCGGAGTTCTCGATCTGCATTATCGTGCCAACGACGAACCCCCTGGCAACGGCGGATTCCTGCTCAATGCAGGCAGACTTTATCTAGACATGGGTCATCTAGAATACGCATCGCCGGAATGCTCTAACCTTGTCGACCTAATCACCTTTGATCGCGCAGGTGATACGCTTATTCAGGAAGCTGTAGAAGAATTGGGTTGGGCCGATAATGTATCGTTCATAAAAAACAATGTTGATCTGGAAACCAACGCAACGTTCGGGTGCCATGAAAATTATCTCGTCGGGCGAGGCTTCCCTTTCGATGAAGGCGAAAACCTGAAACTACTATCGTCATTTTTAACGACACGAATAATCTATTGCGGGACCGGGCGCATTGGTTCCTGCGACCCACATCCATTTCGGGATTGGGATGGTGTCTCGCCACAAGAAGTAGTAGACGAACAAGTTGATTTCCAGATCTCGCAACGTGCGGATCATATCCCCAACGAATTCCATCGATGGGTACAATACAACCGTGCCATCGTAAACACGCGCGATGAGCCGTTAGCTGATCCCAGCAAATACCGGCGTATTCATCTTCTCGTTGGCGACTCAAATATGAGCGAGTTTGCGACAGCCATGAAAATGGGCACCACCACTCTGATGCTTGAAATCATGCAACTGGGTGTGGCAAAAAAGGAATGGATTCT
>ENA-OREN01000688-OREN01000688.1-marine-metagenome-genome-assembly--contig:-NODE-688-length-46203-cov-4.547002_pt1 | contig 46203 bp, 40 predicted proteins | sample MGYA00248624_ERZ508555 | MGnify/ENA primary metagenome ERZ508555 (study PRJEB26222, sample SAMN06267773) | marine metagenome | isolation source: Saanich Inlet, British Columbia, Canada | place... | reverse complement strand
CAAGGTTGTCGAAGACCGATTGGTTTTCAAACACAGTTGGCTTTTGGAACTTTCGCCCAATGCCCATATTAGCAATTCGGGCTTCATCAAAACGGGTGAGATCTGTCAGACCATCAAATAAAACCTGGCCTTGATCGGGCCGGGTTTTGCCGGTTACGACATCCATCATCGTTGTCTTACCCGCACCGTTCGGACCAATGATGGCACGGAGCTCGCCCTTCATAACATAGAAGCTCAAATTGTTGAGAGCTTTGAAACCATCGAAGCTGACGGAAACGCCATCAAGATAGAGGATTGTATCATTCCAGTCCGGCGTATAATTTGACGCTGTGCTGTCTAAATCTTGCATATCTCGCATATCAAGCTCCCTTCAAATTCTGGCGCATGCGGTTGACTATGCGCTGAAGTAGCCCGGCGATTGATCCGCCGACTGAATGCTTAACATTGAAGGCCGTCACTGAGCCGACAATACCTTTGGGGAAAAAGATCGTTGAGAAGATGAACAGAGCGCCCAAGGCATACAACCAAACTTCTGGGAAAGCACCGGTAAGGTAAGATTTAGCATAGTTGACCAAAACCCCTCCCAGCACCGCCCCATAAAGCGAACCTCGACCGCCAATCGCAACCCAAATTACAATCTCAATGGAATTGGCGGGCAGGAATTCACTCGGGTTTATAATACCGACTTGAGGCACATAGAGGGCACCAGCTACACCGGCCAACATGGCGGAGATGGTAAAGACAAAGAGTTGATAATACTCGACCCGGTAGCCCATAAACCGTGTCCGACTTTCAGAATCTCGAATGGCCACAAGTACCCGCCCGAGCTTGGACGAGACAATATAGCGGCACAACACATAGCCAAGCGCTACCGCGACACCAGAGAGCATAAACAATGTTATCCGCATGCCATCGGTCGCCAGGTTAAAGCCCAAAAGGTCTTTGAAATCTGTCAGGCCATTATTGCCTCCAAAGCCCATATCATTGCGGAAGAAGGCCAACATCATCGCGTAAGTGAGCGCTTGGGTGATGATTGAGAGATAAACCCCAGACACCCGAGAGCGAAACGCAAACCAGCCGAATACAAAAGCCAAAATTCCGGGCACAACAATCACCATCAACATGGCGAAACCGAAATTGTCGAAGCCATACCAATACCACGGCAGCTCCGGCCAATTCAGAAAGACCATAAAGTCGGGCACGTTGGGATTACCATAAACGCCACGGTCGCCAATTTGGCGCATCATATACATGCCCATGGCATAGCCGCCGAGGGCAAAGAAAGCGCCGTGGCCGAGGCTGAGAATGCCGCAATAGCCCCAGATCAGATCGACGCTGAGTGCCAGAAGTGCAAACGTAAGATACTTGCCGAACAGCCCGACGAAGAAGGTGGACAGATGAAATGGCGAGGTCTCCGGCACCCAAAGGTTAAAGACAGGCACTATGATGACCGCGAACAACAGGATGGCGAGCATCACCTTGCCGCCGGTATCGGTCAGCAGGAATGCGAAGCCGGAGCGGTTTTCCGGGGCAAGCATGTTGGAGGCCATGATCTAGTTCTCCACGGCCCGGCCCTTGAGCGCGAACAGCCCGCGCGGGCGCTTTTGGATAAACAGGATGATCGCCACCAGCACGAAAATCTTTGCAAGCACGGTGCCGGTAAAGGGCTCCATGAACTTGTTGACGATGCCGAGAGAAAAGGCGCCGACCAGGGTGCCCCAAAGATTGCCAACGCCGCCGAAGACCACCACCATGAAGCTGTCGATGATATAGTTCTGGCCCAAATTGGGGCTGACATTGTCGATCTGTGAGATGGCGACGCCCGCCATGCCGGCGATGCCGGAGCCAAGCCCGAAAGTCAGCGCGTCGATCAGCCCGGTGCGGATGCCCATGGAAGATGCCATTGCCCGGTTCTGGGTGACGGCGCGCATCTGCAATCCGAAGGCGGTTTTCTTCAATACGATCACCAGCGAGATCAGCACCATAAGCGAAAAGGCGATGATCCACATGCGGTTGTAGGTCAGCACCAGCCCGCCGGTCACTTCGACGGCGCCGCTCATCCAGGACGGATTTCCGACCTCCTGATTGGTGGGCCCGAATATGGTGCGCATCAGTTGCTGCAGAATCAGGCTCAGGCCCCAGGTGGCCAGCAGGGTTTCCAAGGGCCGCCCATAAAGATAGCGAATGACGCCGCGCTCGATGGCGATGCCGAAGGCGCCGGCCACCAGGAACGCCGCCGGAATGGCGACCAGGATCGACCAATCGAAGGCTTCGGGAAAATAATTACGGAACACTTCCTGGACCATGAATGTTGTGTAGGCGCCGATCATTACCAATTCGCCATGCGCCATGTTGATGACGCCCATGACGCCGAAGGTGATCGCCAGGCCAACGGCGGCCAGCAGCAATACAGAGCCGAGGCTGATGCCCTGGAATACATTGCCGACGCCGTTCCAGAAAGCCAGCCGGCTTTCGATATCGACAAGCGCATTGGCGGCGGCGGCGCGCACGGCTTCTGACGCCTTGGAATTGGCGATACTGCCCAGAAGCGAGCGGACTTCGGGCACGGCGAATGCGGCCAGGGTCGCGATGGCGGCCAAACGCTCGGCCTCAATATTGGATTTGTCGAGGGCAATTGCGGCGCGTGCCATAACCAAGCGCTCTTTTACACCTGCCACTTGTTCGCGCTCTATGGCCTGCTCGAGCACCGGAATGGCGGAAAGGGCGCGGGATTTGAACACCGCATCCGCCGCCGCCCGGCGTTTGTCCGGGTCTTTGGCCAGCAAGGTCAGCCCGCCGAGCACGCCGCGCAGGAGCTTGCGGAGGCGGTTGTTGACGCGAATTTTTTTGATTTTTGATTTCTTGGACTGGCCGATTTCCTTGGACGTCAGAGGATCGGTCAGCACATAGACGGCGCCGCTTTTTTCTGCGACCAGGATTTTTTTGTCGGCTTTACGGAAATATAGATTGCCGCCGAGGAATGCGGTCAAGGCGTCGGCGGCGCGCTCATCGCCGCTTGCCGCAATCACATTAATAGCGGCGATTTTGCCCTTGGTCTTGGCTTTGGCGAGGGACGCCAGGGCGTCTTCAAACTCGCCCGCCTGGGCGCCGGTGGTTGCTGCCGTGATGCCGCCCAAGAGAATCGCCAGGACCAGCAAGGCGGACTTCAAGCCCGGTGTAAATATGGATTGTAATTTGATCAACGCTGCCACGCATTTTGTCTTAAGTGTTGGCCCGCCGGAACACTCGGGGTGCGCCAGCGGGCCATTTGGACCGTCGATAATCGACGGTATTTAACGGTTAGCCAAGTCTTATTAGCCAAGTCCTAGTTCATGAACTTCGGCTTTTTGCAGTTGCCGCAGACCCAAGGATAGGTCCAGTCGGCGGTCAGCTTGGCGCTTTCCGGGATAAAATTGCTCCAGGCATCGCCCTTGACCACGCCATCGGTCTTCCAGACGGTTTCGAACTGGCCGTCGGCCTGCACTTCACCGATCAGAACCGGCTTGGACAGGTGATGGTTGGTGTTCATCACCGCCACGCCGCCGGTCAGGTTCTTGACCCTCTGGCCGTACATCGCCTGGCGGACCGCATCGACATTGACCGAGCCGGCTTGCTTGGCGGCCTGCACCCACATGTTGAAGCCGATATAGTGGGCTTCCATGGGATCGTTGGTGACCCGCTTCTTGTCTTTGATGAAGGCGTGCCATTGCTTGATAAAGGCGGCATTTTCCGGCGTCTCGACGCTCATGAAATAGTTCCAGGCAGCCAGATGACCGACCAGAGGCTTGGTGTCGAGACCGGCCAGCTCTTCCTCGCCGACGGAGAAGGCGACGACCGGAATGTCTTCGGCCTTGATGCCCTGGTTGGCGAGTTCTTTATAGAACGGCACGTTGGCGTCGCCGTTGATGGTGGATATCACGGCGGTCTTTTTGCCGGCCGAGGCGAACTTTTTTACAGAGGCGACGATGGTCTGCCAATCGGAATGACCGAACGGCGTATAGTTTTCCATGATGTCCGCATCCTTGACGCCCTTGGCGTGCAGGAAGGCGCGCAAGATCTTGTTGGTGGTGCGGGGATAGACATAATCGGTGCCCAGCAGAACCCAGCGCTTGGCTTCGCCGCCGTCTTCGCCCATCAGATATTTGACAGCCGGGATGGCTTGCTGGTTCGGCGCGGCGCCGGTGTAGAAGACGTTGCGGGAGCTTTCCTCGCCTTCATACTGAACCGGGTAGAAGAGCATCCCGTTCAATTCCTCGACCACCGGCAAAACGGATTTGCGGCTGACCGATGTCCAGTTGCCGAACACCACGTCGACTTTATGGACCGAAAGAAGCTCGCGCATTTTTTCGGCGAACAATGGCCAGTTGGAAGCGGGATCGACGACCACGGCTTCCAGTTTTTTGCCCAACAGTCCGCCCTTCTTGTTCTGGGCGTCGATGAGCATAAGCATCGTGTCCTTCAGTGTGGTTTCACTGATGGCCATGGTGCCGGAAAGGGAATGCAGAATGCCGACCTTGATGGTTTCGGCGGCTTGGACCGTGCCCGCGATCATCGTTCCTAGTGCGATTACGCTTGCCCCGGCGAGTATGCGAAATTTGGTAAACATGAGATTCTCCACGAAAAAGGTTGTTGTCGCTGCCCCCTGTTAATGGCAAGGGGCGTGCCAGTTTCGTGGTTATGGTATGTGGATAAAAATAATTACATAAAATCAATAGGTTGCACGGAACATCGCCTAAAATACCGGCAAAAATTCCGATGAGGATTTACTTTATTTATGATTAAATAATAAGCAAAAATAAATTATGATTATTATTTAATCATAATTTATCGAGGATTTTCCGCCCAAACAGCAGGTATCTACAGAAATTTTCCGGTCTCCAGCCAGTGGGCGCATTCTTCGCCGACCTCTGCGATGGCGCGCGCTTCGTAGGCGGCGATGTCGTCGGCGGTCAGTGTGTCCCGCCAGCGGTCGTTGGTGCCCTTATTGACGAACGACTTGGCGCCGCCCTCGAACAGGATGCCGCCCAAGGGCGTGCTCAGGGTGGCGTTATTTTTCATGTAATCAAAGGTGCATTGGTGGACCATCTGCTCCCATTTGCCTTCGGCAATCGGGATTTCCAGAAATTCACCGATCTTGCGCATGGTACCTTCCATGTCGTCCACCAGGTTCTGGAAATGCAGGAAATAGACGTTGGGCAGATCGCGCGCTTCCCACCAGGTGCGGATGTTTTCCCAGAACGGCCAGAACGGGGCGCCATCGCCGTTGAACCAGTCAAGGTAATATTCCCGTGTGTCGGTGGTGCGCGGACGCGGCAAATAGGGGCCAGCTTCGGGCAGCGCATTGAGGCTGTCATAGGCTAGGTCGTTAAGGGCGAAATGGTGATTATACTGGCTCCAGGCGCAGTCGCGGCCATCCCGGGCGATATAGATGTATTTGACCGTGGGCTCGAACACCATGGCATCCAGGGGCAAGTGGGTCTTCAGGAAACGCCGGTGCTCCTGGGCCTCGACGGCGGGCAGTTTTTCCGGCAAGGGCGGCAGGCGGAAATCCAGCCAGGGCGACATGTCGCCGATGGGCAGGCCCTCGGTCTCGCCCTCGAATATGAATTGGGCGACGATCTGCTGCACCCAGGTGGTGCCGGCCTTTTGCCAGGTGCCGATGATGATGTCGTCGTCGCGAAAGGCGAAATCATTCCAATAGCTGGAATCCATCGCCCAGTTTAGAATCTCCCGCGACTTTTGCGGCCATTTGATCTCACTGTCCATCGAAGCCGTCTCCCTGAATATTCGCCTAATTATTTTTATGGACAAATATTGCGGGAACTTGGGGCCGCGTTCAACTGCAAAAATTGAACTCGGCGCAGACTTGCAGCCGGGCTATACTGGCCGGCAACCAATTGGGAGGAAATCATGGACGCCAAAATCGGCGCGCCCACGCGGGCGGCGGAAATTCGAATATCTATCGGCCATCCGGTCATCGACGGCGATGGCCATCTGGTCGAGGCGCCGGCAACTATCCTCGATTACGTCAAACAGGTGGCCGGACCCGACGTGGCGGCGCGCTATAACGATGCTGTGCGCCGCCCCGGCTTCAACAAAGTGCGCGGCGCCTTTTGGGGCATGCCGTCCGGGCCGCACAGCCTGGACCGGGCCACCGCTATGTTGCCGAAGCTCTATGCAGAGCGCTTGGAGGCCGCCGGCATCGATTACGGGGTAATGTATTCGACCGAGCTATTGCGCCTGATGCATGTGCGCAACGACGAGATACGCCAGGTGGGGCACCGGGCCCTCAACACTATGCTCGCCGATATCTTCGCCGAAGTGGGCGAGCGGCTCACCCCGTCCGCCGGCATTCCGATGTATTCGCCCGAAGAAGCCATCGCCGAGTTGGATTTCGCGGTTGGCGAATTGGGCCTGAAAGCGGCCACCTTTGGCACCGAAGTACGCATCGCGCCCCCCGAATTGGCTTCGGAAGCGCCGGAATTAGCGGACCGCATGGAAAAAATCTACCCCGTCGCCTTGGACGCGCTGCACGATTATGACCCGGTCTGGCAGAAATGCCTGGACCTGGGCGTCGCCGTTGCCTGCCATACTGGGGACCGGGGCGGCATGGGACGGCGCGCGTCGCCCACCAATTATGTCTTTAATCACTTGGGCTGCTTTGCCGAAAGCGGCGATTATTTTGCCCGTTGCCTGTTCATGGATGGGGTCACGCGGCGTTTTCCGGGCCTCAATTTTGCTTTTCTGGAGGGCGGCGTCGGCTGGGCGGCACAGCTTTACAACGATATTTTCGAGCATTGGGAAAAACGCAATATCGATGTCTTGCACGCCAATCTGGACCCCGGCCAGTTGGATCTGGAGCTGATGGCCGAAATGGCGCGCCAATATGGCGGCGGCATCATCACCCCCGAAGCGGTCGCAGGCCAGTCCAAGCGCCCCGGCATGGGCGGCGTTCTCGCCGAGGCGTTCGAGATGGATGATTTCAAGGCGCTTCAAATCGAAAGCGAAGGGGATATCGCCGGGCTGTTCGTGGAGCCGTTCTATTTCGGCTGCGAGGCCGACGACCGCATGAACGGTGTGGCCTTCGATACCCGTCTCAACCACAAGGGCGCCAAACTCAAGGCAATGTTCGGCTCCGACATCGGCCACTGGGATGTGATGGATATGAACGACTGCGTGCCCGATGCCTACAAATTGGTCGAGGATGGCATCATGAACGAAGACGATTTCCGCGCCTTCATGTTCGAAAACCCGGCCTCGTTCTTCACCACCGGCAATCCCGATTTCTTCAAGGGCACGGTCATCGAGGCCGAAGTGGCCAAACTGGGCGCCGGGTAACTACCCCCGGGCCGTCTGGGTGATTACGTTCAGCAATGCCGGATCGCCGTCGGCGACGCGCTTCAAGCCGCGCTCCAACGCCGGGATCAGCTTCTCCGGGTCCTCCACCTTTTCGCCGTAACCGCCGACGGTCTCGATGCCCTTTTCATAATCGGGCGACGGCGTCAGTTCGGTGATCGGCATGGCGTTGGCCCTGGATGCGTGGCCATCGGGATAGACCGCCAAGGTCGAGGCCCGCACCGCATGCCATTGGGAATTATTGCTGATCATATTGAGCACCGGCAGATTATGGGCGCGCGATACATAATGGGCGGCAATCGGCACACCGAACATATAAGAGCCGTCGCCCATGGTCGCGATAACCTGGCTGTCCGGCGCCGCCAGCTTGGCGCCAAGCGCCGCGCCGAGGGAGCGGCCGAGGCCGCCGGCACCGGAATTGCCGAGCAGGCGGCCCGATTGCTCAAACTCCAAATAGGGCATCGGCACGCCGATTTCATTGACCACAATGGTGTCCGCGTCCTTGACCTCGTTGATGCACTGGGCGGCCCAAACCGGATGGATCGGGAACATGGAGCGCACTTCTTCGATGCGCGCCGCTTGGCGCTCGACCATGGCATCGCGCAATTTCTTGATCTCGGCGCGGCGCTTATCGATGATCTTGGATTTGGATTTCAGCTTGGTGCCCAGGGCGTCGTTCAACAATGGCAGGGCGGCGGCGCTTGATCCGGCGACGGCCAGGTCCATGGGCCAGCCCCGCGTGGGATAGCGGGAATACATGGGATCAACGGCCATATGGATAATCTTGGTATCGGAAGTGGGTGACATGGCCGCCGGCATCCACGGCACCTGGGCATCCATGACGATGATTACGTCAGCCCATTCCAGCAATGCCTTGGTCGGCATGCCCATATTCATCGGGTGGCTGGTGGGCAGGTTGAGGGCGGTAAGTTGGCAGACGGCGATGGCGTGGTCTTCGGCAAGCTGGGCGAGTGCACCGAAGGCGGCGGCCGAATCCCGGCCCGTGGTGCCGGCCGCAATCAGCACCCGCTCGCCGGCGGCGATCATGTCGGCGGTCTTTTCGATGGCATCGGCGGATGGCGCCGTCGGCAGATTGCCGGCAGCCCGACCGCGGGTGCCGGCACCGGCATGGACCGCTTCGCCGGCCAGAACTTCGCGCGGCAGGGTCAGATACACAGGGCCTTTGGGATCGCTCATGGCGATATCGACGGCGCGTCCGACGATGTCACCGACTGGCTGGCCATGGCGCAATTCATAATCCCACTTCACATATTCGCGCAGCATACCGCCTTGATCAAAGCTCTCCTGGCCCCAATGGATAACGCCGTTGCGCGACGCGGGGTTGCCGGTCTCGGTGATCGGCGTGCGCCCGGCGGCCAACAGCATGGGCACGTTTTCGCGCGACGCATTCATGATGCCGCAAGCCGCATTGGCGGTGCCGACCGTCACATGCACCATAACAGCGGCCATCTCGCCGCAGGTTTCCCAATATCCCGCAGCCATATGGACGGCGACATTTTCGTGGGGGACGATCATGAATTCAGGCACTTCGCGGCCCATCTCGCCGGATTTGGCGAGGCCTTCGATGACCGGCGCAAAATCGGTGCCGCCATTGGCGAATACGTAGCGGACCCCGGTGTCGCTGAGGGCCTTCAAATAAGCCTCGGCGACCGAGGTGGTTTCTGCGCGCGTGTCGTCCATAAAATTTCTCCCCATACCAGCCCACCCATTGACTCATGCGGGCGGATCAAATTCGTGATGCGGGTGCTATGATGCGCTGCCTCGGCCCTTGCGGCAAGCCCGCGTGCTTGATTTCGAACATTCGAGGCCCTAACACTCAAGCCAAGTTTGTTCCCGAACTTCTGAGGAGGGCGATCCCTTGACCATGCTGTTGCTCAACCCGTTCCGCGGCACCAACGAAGGCTGGCAGGCGGCGCTGCAAGACGCCGTCGATGGCTTGGAAGTGCGCATCTGGCCCGACGTGGGCAACCCCGATGATATTGAATATATTATGATCGGGCGCATTGATCTGGCCGAACTGCCGGCACTGCCCAACCTCAAATTGATGGTGTCGCTTTATGCCGGGGTCGAGGGTCTGCTCGCCAATCCCAATCTCCCGGGCGCGCCGCTGGTCAAAGCCGAGCCGATGACCGGCGATTCTTCGCTGACCGAATATGCCGTCACCCATGTGCTGCGCCATCACCGTAACCTGCCCGCCTATGCAGCGCAGCAGGCGCGCCACGAATGGAAAGGCCTGCCCCACAAGCGCGCTGCCGAGCGCACCGTCGGTTTTCTCGGCTACGGGCTTTTGTCGAAACCCATGGCCGATCTGTTGACGTATATGAACTTCAACGTCATCGCCTGGGCACGGACACCGAAGCCCGATGCACCCATTGACGTCTTTCATGGGCCGGGTGGTTTCGATGATTTTCTGGCGGCCGCCGAGATTGCCGTCAACATGCTGCCTTTGACGACAGACACCGAGGGCATCCTGAACGCCGCCGCCTTCGCCAAAATGCCGGAAGGCGCCGCCGTCATCAATTTGGGGCGCGGCGCCCATGTCATCGATGCCGATTTGATCGCGGCGCTGGATACGGGGCATCTGGCGGCGGCCACTTTGGACGTCACCTCGCCGGAACCCCTGCCGCCGGAAAGCCCGCTTTGGGATCATGCCCAGGTAACCATTATGCCGCATGTGGCTAGGCGCCCCAATATTTCCGATTCGTTGCCGCTGATTGTCGAGAACATGCGCCGCGTGAACGACGGCGCGCCGCTGCAGCAACTTGTCGACCGCGACACAGGCTATTGAGGCGCGATTACCAAGATTTAATCCAAAATTCCTGTCGTTCACTTCAAAAATGGCATATACTGTGGAAATCCACAGTTTTCAGGGATATTTGGCATTCGATTTTTTTAATATCTGTTTATTTTCAATCTGTTGAAGAAATCTGACGCTAAGGATTTATAAACTATTTCCACGCCTAATCGATACCACGCCCGTCGGGGACGGACGTTGACTGCGAATTATTGGGGATCAATCCGTGGCGCAATCTGCCCAAGAAGCAAAGAAAGCGATCAAGGCCAAGCGGCAACTCGACAACGAAGACGAGGGCCGCGAACACCGCATCGAGGGGCGGCGCAAGCAGCGCATGAAACAGGACGCGATAAAGCGCGCCAAGCGGCGCAAGCGGATTATGAAAATGTCGGCGGCATGGGTCGGTGTCATTTTCGTCATATTTCTTGCGGTGACTTGGTTTTCGGGCGATCTCATCGCCTGGATGGATGACCTGAGCTGATCTTCGCTAACCTGCCATTTGCCGATTGACAGGGACTGTCCGGCACCCTATTTTGCGCCCGCTGCTGACCGCATGGCGGCATTTTTTATTTTAAGAGGCGTAGCATGAAAGTCCGCAATTCCCTGAAATCAGCCAAGCTGAGGGAAAAAGGCTGCCGTATCGTCCGGCGCCGGGGACGGCTGTTTGTGATCAACAAACGGCACCCGCGCTTTAAAGCCCGCCAGGGCTGATCCCCGCTCACCACCAATTTGTTGTGATAGCGCCCAGATGGGACGCTTGAGCCTTTTGCCGCGCCCGCAAATTCACTAGAATTGCGCAGCCGGGATATGGCCCGGCCCACCGACGGATGATTGACGGCGCCCATGCAACTGCCTGAACCCGATCCCGATATCCTAGGCCGGCGCGATGCGATAATCGCCGGGCTCTCCGCCCTGTTTCCGCATGATCGCGTGTCCGACCACGTTATCCATGATACCGCCTCCATGCGCGTCTTTGAATGCGATGGCCTGTCCGCTTACCGCCAGCTTCCCCTGGTGGTTGTGTTGCCCGAAACCACCGAACAGGTATCGAAAGTGTTGGAGTTTTGCCACCGGGGCGGCGTCAAGGTCGTGGCGCGCGGCGCCGGGACGTCCTTGTCCGGCGGCGCCTTGCCGCTGGCGGATGCGGTGGTCCTTGGCCTCGGCAAGTTCAACCGCATATTGGATATCGATTACGCCAACCGCTGTGTCGTCGCTGAGGCCGGCGTCGCCAATATGGCCATCACCGACGCCGTCGCGCCCGACGGGTTTTTCTATGGTCCCGATCCGTCGAGCCAAGTGGCCTGTTCCATTGGCGGTAACATCGCCGAAAATTCGGGCGGCGTTCATTGTCTGAAATACGGCCTCACCACCAACAATGTGTTGGGCGTCAAGATGGTGCTGATCGATGGCCGTGTGGTAGAGATCGGCGGCCGCCATCTGGACGCCGGCGGCTATGATCTGCTTGGTGTGATCACCGGCTCGGAAGGATTGCTGGGTGTTATCACCGAGGTGACGTTGCGCATATTGGCGTCGCCCGAAGATGTGTGCGCGTTGTTGCTGGGCTTTCCCTCGGCCGCCGCCGCCGGTGAGTGTGTCGCCGCGATCATCGGCTCCGGCATCATTCCGGCCGGCATGGAGATGATGGACCGGCCGGCCATTCACGCCACCGAAGAATTCGTCCATGCCGGCTATCCCCTGGACGCCGAGGCGTTGTTGATTGTCGAATTGGACGGCCCGTCACCAGAGGTAGAATATCTGGTCAAGCGCGTGCAGGATTTGGCGCAACATTCCGGCGCCAACTATACCCGCATCAGCCAGAACGATGCCGAGCGCGAGCGTTTTTGGGCCGGGCGCAAAAATGCCTTTCCCGCCGTTGGCCGCATCTCGCCCGATTATTACTGTATGGACGGCACCATTCCCCGCGCCCGCCTGGCCGAGGTTCTGGTCCGCATATCGGAAATGTCGGAACAATATGGCCTTGCCGTCGCCAACGTCTTTCACGCCGGCGACGGCAATCTGCATCCCTTGATCCTTTATGATGCCAACGTGCCGGGCGAGTTGGAAAAGACCGAGCAATTCGGCTCCGATATTTTGCGTCTCTGTGTCGAGGTTGGCGGCGTGCTGACCGGCGAACATGGGGTCGGCGTCGAAAAACGCGATCTGATGGGCGAGATGTTCACAGACATCGATCTGGAACAGCAGCAGCGCATCAAATGCGCCTTTGATCCCGATCAGCTTTTAAATCCCGGCAAGGTGTTTCCGGTGCTGCATCGCTGTGTCGAGTTGGGCCGCGCCCACGTGCATGGCGGCAAAATTCCCTTTCCCCATTTGCCCAGGCTGTAGGCCATGCAGGCTTTTTATCCCGAGACCGAGGCCGAAGCCGCCGATGTGGTGCGCGCCGCCCTTTCGGAAAATCAGGCCATCCAGGTTTCGGGCAGCGGCTCCAAACAAGGCTGGGGCAGGCCGGTGGCGGCCGATGTTGATCTGCACCTGTCGGCGCTGCAAGGCATCGAAAGTTACGAGCCGGAAGAATTGGTGCTCACCGCCAAGGCCGGCACTGCCATGGCCGAGATCGAACGAGCGCTGGCCCAAAAAAATCAGACCCTGGCGTTCGAGCCGCCCGATCTTGGCCCTCTGTACGGCGGCGGCGCCGGTTCCGGCACCCTCGGCGGTATTATTGCCTGTAACCTGTCGGGCCCGGCGCGCATCCGTTCCGGCGCGGCGCGCGATCATGTGCTTGGCCTGGATGCCATCGGCGGGCGCGGCGAGATGTTTCATTCCGGTGGCCGGGTCGTCAAAAACGTAACGGGGTTCGATCTTTCGAAAGTCATGGCCGGCTCGTTCGGCACCCTCGGCGTGATGACGTCGATTACCGTTCGGGCATTGCCGGCGCCGGAAAAACTACGCACGGTTCTGGTCTTCGGATTGGATTGGGCCCAAGCGGTTGAGGCCATGGGCGCGGCCTTGCGCAGCCCCCACGATATCAATGGCGCGGCGCATATGCCGGCGGGTGCGGCGGCGCTGTCGGGGGCCGATTATGTGTCCGTCGCGAACCGGCCGGTCACGGCGCTGCGCATCGAAGGCCCGGGCCCGTCGGCGGCGGCTCGCTGTGCAGCCCTTCGCGAGCTTTTGGCGCCCTTCGGCGAGACCGAGGAATTGCATGGCCATAATTCGGGGCTGCTGTGGCGTGAGGTGCGCGACGTTGCCGCTTTGTTGCCGAAGGCGAAAACTTGCATTTGGCGGCTATCGGTGCCGCCGGCGTCCGGCGCCTTGGTCACCGAAGCGCTGATCGCTGCCACCGGCGCCGAAGCGTTCATGGATTGGGGCGGCGGCCTGATCTGGCTTTCGGTTGCACCCGGGCTGGATGCCCACGCCGGGCCGGTGCGCGCCGCCATTGCCGAATGCGGCGGCCATGCCACATTAATGCGCGCGCCAGAAGCCATGCGCGCCGCCGTCCCGGTGTTTCAGCCCGAGGACGCGATCACCGAACAGCTCGCCGCCCGCCTGAAGGGTGTCTTCGATCCTACCGGGGTATTCAATCCCGGGCGCATGAAGCCGGGGGCTTGAGGCGCCATGCGAACCGAATTTTCCGCCGATCAATTGGCCCGCCCCGAAATCGCCGAAATGGAAGCGATCTTGCGCAAATGCGTCCATTGCGGTTTTTGCCTGACATCCTGCCCCACCTATGCGGAGACCGGCGACGAGCGTGACAGCCCGCGCGGGCGCATCTATCTGATCAAGGACATGATCGAAATCGGCACCGCTCCATCCAAGGGTGCCGCCAGCCACGTGGACCGCTGTCTCGGCTGTCTGGCCTGCCAAACCGCGTGCCCGTCGGGGGTCGATTACGAGCGATATATCGATATCGGGCGCGCCCATTTGGAAGTGGTGCATCCGCGCAGGCCCGGCGACAAGTTGTTGCGCTGGCTGTTATCGGCGGTTCTGCCCCATGCCAGGCGCGCCGGCTTGTTTTTTGCGCTGGGCCGGATGGCGCGGCCCTTCATCGGGCTTCTCGGCGGCCGGCTGGCGGGCATGGCGGCGCGTATTCCAGCGGCGACCGCGCGCGGCAAAATCTATGACCGAAAACATACGTTCAAGCCCGACGGCAACCGCCGCCTGCGCGTGGTACTGGCGCTGGGCTGCGTGCAACAGGCGCTGCGCCCGGCCATCAACGATGCCAGCGTCCGAATTTTGCGGCGGCTCGGCGCCGAGGTGGTGATCGCCGGCGATGGCGCGGGCTGCTGCGGCGCGCTCGATCATCATATTGGCAAGGACGCCAAGGCGCGCAAATTTGCCCGCGCCAACATGGCCGCCTGGGCGGGTTGCGAGGCTGAACTGCCGTTCGATTACATCGTCACCAACGCCGCCGGTTGCGGCACCCAGATCAAGGGCTATGAGCGGCTGTTGGGCGGCATCGATGCCCAAGCAGCGTCCATGGCGGCGCGTGCCCGCGACATTACCGAAGTGCTGGCCGAACTGGGATTGCCCGCCCAGTCCGCCAAACGCCTGCCGCGCGTCATCTATCATGATGCCTGCTCGTTGATGCACGGCCAGGGCATCACATCCGAGCCTCGGCAATTGTTGGTGGACGCTGGTTTCACCTTGCAGGAAATTCCGGGAAAACATTTTTGTTGCGGCTCGGCGGGCAGTTACAATCTTATGCAGCCGGAAATGGCCGACAAATTGCTGGCGCGCCGGATGCAGTCAATCGGCGATGCGGTTGCCGGATTTGAGGATCAATGCGTGATCGCGACCGGCAATATTGGCTGCATGGAACAGTTGGCTTCGGCTACGGATATACCGGTGGTTCATACTGCTGAATTGTTGGATTGGGCCACCGGCGGGCCGCCGCCGCTGGGGTTAGAGGAGGCATCATGAGAGCGGTTGCATTGCTAATTTTACTGGCCTTCCTGAGCGCGGCATTACCAGCCTTGGCGGCCCAAGACGACAGCCGCCTGGACAGGCTGTTCGAGCGGCTTCGCATCACCGCCGATGCAAACGAGGCCAGTAACCTGGAAGCCAGGATATGGCGCATATGGCTGCGCTCCTCGAAGCCCCAAGTGAACGCTTTGATGGCCGGTGGCATCCGCCGCATGGACGGCGGCGATTTGGCAAGGGCCCGCGATACATTTGCCGAGATCACCCGCTTGGCGCCCAAATTCGCGGAAGGCTGGAACAAGCTGGCGACGGTGAATTACCTGCTCCGCGATTACAACGCCTCGGCCCACGATATCGCCCGCACCCTGGGCCTGGAGCCCCGCCACTTCGGCGCGCTTTCCGGCCTCGGTCTGGTGAACATGGCCCTGGACCAGCCGGGCAGGGCGCTCAAATCCTTTCGCGAGGCGCTGAAAATCCATCCCCACATGCAGGGCGTCCGCTCCAACATAAAGCTGCTACAAAAACGCCTGAAGCAGGAGGAGATATAAGGGGCGCGGTCACGCCCGTTTGACCGCTATCAAGGTGCTAGCCAGCCGTCCGGTTAAATTCAAACCATCATGAACAATCTCGCGAAAAAATACGATCTGCAGGTGCCCCGCTATACCAGCTACCCGACGGCGCCTCAATTTACGGACGCGGTTGATGCGGACCGGTACGGTGAATGGCTGGGTGGACTGGCAGATGATGTCCCGGTCTCGCTCTATTTCCATATTCCGTTTTGCGACACCCTCTGCTGGTTTTGCGCCTGCTATACAAAAATCGTCAATCGCTACCAGCCGATCGCCGATTATCTGGAAACCCTGTTGATCGAATTGAAGCTGACTGCCGAACGCATGGAGGGGCGCCACCGGGTCCAGCATCTGCATTGGGGCGGCGGTAGCCCAACTTTGCTCAGGCCGGATGACTGGCGGCGCATGATGGACGCCATCGGCGACGACTTTGATATCGCCGCCAGCGCCGAGATTGCGGTCGAGCTGGATCCCAGGGACACCACCGAAGATTACGTGCGCGCCCTGGCGGCCGGCGGCGTCAATCGGGTCTCCATCGGCGTCCAGGATTTCCATGCGCAAGTCCAGGAAGCGGTCAATCGCATCCAGCCCTTCGAAGTGACCAGGCGGGTAGTCGGCTGGCTCAGGGACCACGGCATCGATGCGGTTAATATGGATCTCCTGTACGGGCTGCCCCACCAGACCGAGGCGCGCATCCTGGATATGGTCGACAAGGCCGTCTCCATGGAGCCGCAGCGCCTAGCGCTCTTTGGTTATGCGCATGTGCCATGGATGAAAACTCACCAACGGCTGATCGACGAAGACGCCTTGCCCGGCGCCGATGAACGCTGGCGCCAGGCGGAGGCGGCAGCGGAGCGGCTTGTCGAACTGGGCTATGTGCGCATCGGCTTCGATCATTTCGCCAAGCCCGATGACAGTTTGGCGAAATCCCTGGCCAACCGCACGCTGCGCCGCAATTTCCAGGGCTATACCGCCGATGCAGCCGGCGCGCTGATCGGGCTTGGCGCCTCGGCCATCGGCATGCTGCCCGAAGGTTATGTGCAGAACATCGCGCCCTTAAAAGATTATACAAGGGCCCTCGAAGCCGGCCGGCTGGCGACGGCGCGGGGCGCCCAATTCACGCCCGAAGACAATCTTCGGCGCGAAGTGATCGAACGTATTCTCTGCGATATGGAAGTGGATTTGAACGAACTATGCGCCCGCCATGGCAGCGATATCGCGGCCTTCACCAAGTCTCTGGCGGCGCTGGAACCCTATATAGCCGATGGCATTTGCGAGGTAACGGGCGGAACCATCCGGGTGGCCGATGCGTCCCGCCCGTTCTCGCGTCTTATTGCGGCGGCGTTCGATGCCTATTTGCAGCCTGGCGCCAAGCGCCACGCCCGCGCCGTCTAAGCCGCCCTAAAGTCCGAGAATTCCGAAAACGCCCGGTCCCGCTGACGGACCGTTCGTCAGTTGCATCATGTTTTCGACTAGGCCCGAGCTCATTTGCGACAGGATATTGATATTGTTGATGGTCAGTTGCAGCTTCAAGCCCGATGCCTTATTGACCGCCGCGGTCGCGTCGAGCTCTTCGTCCATGATGCGCTGGCGTTCACCATCAAGTTGCCGGACTTTTTCATTGACCAGTTGCACGTTGCCATCGATGAGCGTGGCATCAGCGGTAATCGGCGCGCCGCGCTGGGCGACCGTGTTGACGGCGGCATCGATATCATCAATGGCTTGGTTGATCGCCGCATCGTCGGCGAAATCGCTATAGAATTCCGATGTGAGCACGCCGATGCCGCCCTGCACCACGGTGCCGCTGAGTGAACCGGTGCCGCCGAATTGAACGGCGCCGGTGTCATGATCATAGCTGGATATGGTCAGCCCTTCGGTGGCCATCGTGCTTCCGGTGCGCTCGCCGGTGCCGTCCGATTGGAACTGCACATAGGCTTTCGTTGAATCGTCATAGCGCCAGAGAAAGCCGTCCGAGTCCTCGATATTAAAGTGGGTGCCCATATAGGCGCCCTCGATCATCACCTGGCCGCCGCGCTCGGACGTGGCCGAGAAAATATCGTCGGTTGCAAATCCGGGGCCCGACGTGTTGCCGATCAAATTGACATTACGGACGCCGATCAATTGATTGGCGCCATCGACGCGGGCGTTGAGATCGGCCAGTTGGGCATTGAACGAAGCCGCCCCGGCGGTGCGCGCTGCAGCGTCGGTCGAGCCCAAAAGGGATTGCAACTCGGTCTTCATCTCGCCGAGAATCCGGGTGGACCATTCGATGGCGGATTTGGCCTTGGTGGCGGCGATGACGTTGTCGGCGACCCGCGATTTGAAGCGCAATAGTTTGGCTTTCTCGCGGTTGGCTTCGACCAGATCGGAGCGCTCGAAATTGACCGCCTGTTCGCGCCGCTCGTCTTCCATGCGGGCGACCAGTTGCTGCGTGATCAAAACCAGCGATTCCATGGAATTGAACTGGTTGCGTGACAGTTGGGCCGATAATACGTCGTTGATGCTTCCGACTGGCATGGGTGGATACTAGCAACCGGTTATTACCGTCCGGTAAACGAAATGTTGAATGGCGCCACGTCACAGGCGGCTTTCTAAACCTTAAGAATATGTTTTAAGCTGGCCGCAATGCTTACATTCCACCAAACAGGGAGCGACTACCATGAGTGAAAAAGAAATCGCCGTTATCGTCGGAACAGGGTCGGGATTAAGCGCATCCCTGGCGCGGCGCTTCGCCGGCGCCGGTATGGATGTTGCCTTGGCGGCCCGCAATACGGACAAATTGGAAGACCTGGCCGAGGAAGTCGGTGCCAAAACCTATGCCTGCGATGCCTCCGAAGCGGGCGATGTGGAAACCGTGTTCGCCGCCGTCGCGTCCGATCTCGGCACGCCCACGGTGGCGGTCTATAACGCCAGCCTGCGCGCCCGTGGCTCGATCGCCGAGCTGGATCCCGATGCGGTCAAGCAAAGCATCCTGACATCGTGCTATGGCGGGTTCTTGGTCGGCCGTTCGGCGGCGCAATTGATGCTTCCCGCCGGGCGCGGCACCATCATGTTCACCGGCGCATCTGCCGGCGTCAAAGGCTTTCCCCTGTCGGCACCGTTCGCCATGGGCAAGTTCGGCCTGCGCGGATTGGCGCAGAGCATGGCGCGCGAACTGCATCCTAAGAATATTCACGTTGTTCATGTGGTGGTCGATGGCGGCATAAAGTCCGAGCGGCGCGGCAGCGATGGCCGTGATGATCGGGGCCCCGATGCCTGGCTTGATCCCGATGCCATTGCCGACACCTATTACCATCTGCACAGCCAGCACCGCTCGTCCTGGTCCTGGGAGATCGAGGTTCGCCCCTGGGTGGAAGGGTTCTAGGCGCCCTTCGGCAAGGCTTTCCTATTTCAGGACAGTATACTTATATGCTGCTATAATATCGCATTAATTAAGTAAACTGTCCCGAAATAGATAAGTTTTTATCGCCTTTGCGAGAATTACGAAACGAACCCAATTCGTATTATCGTTATATAATAAAAGCTTATGTCAATAATCGAGGGCGGCGGGCCGGCCCCGGACCCTATTCCATTTCGAGGGCCAGCTTGTAGAGATCGAGCAATTCTTCCTGTTCGCGCCGGTCAGCGCCGTCCAATTTACGCAGGCGTACGATCTGGCGCAGGATTTTGGCGTCGAAGCCAGTGCCCTTGGCTTCCGAATAGACCTCGCGAATATCCGCTGACAGGGCGGTTTTCTCTTCTTCCAGGCGTTCGATCCTCTCAACAATGGTGCGCAATCGATCGCGCGCAATCCCTCCCACATCCGACATATTCGCTGGTCCTTCTTTGCTGATTGAGCGGTAAATTTGGAGGCGACAGTAGCGGGCGGTCGCAACCTCGGCAAGCGGCGCCTTTAATAATATTCCGGGGTATGAAGGCCCGGTATGGCCAAAATTTCGGCCAAGGCGGCGGCCAGAAGATCGGCCCATTTTTCGGTCTCCGTGGGCCCAGCCAGGTCTTGTCGAATTTCCACCGCCACATGGGGAAGCCCCGCCAGCCCCGCGTTCAGATTGAGCGAATAGGCCACTTGGGTGCCCGCATAAGGCAGGTTGTCGCCCACGTTCAAATCCGGGGCGAGGCGGGGGAGTGCGTCCAGCAACGGTGCCGCCATGCGCGCATCCCGGTTCCACAAAACGCCGATGTGCCAGGGCCGGTCCTCGCCGGGCATATGGGGCGTAAATGTATGCACAGAAAATATGGCCGGCGCCGGGCAGCCGGCCTGCAGCCGCTTGAGGCTGTCGGTGATGGCGTGATGATAGGGCCAGAAAAAATTGGCGGCGCGGGCGCGGCGCGCTTCGTCGCTTAGACCCTGATTGCCGGGAATTGTGACACCGGCGCTGATTTCGGGGATTGAGCCGGGCTCGGTGGTATGCCGGTTGGCGTCGATCAGCAGCCGGGAATAGCCGGCTAGCACCAGCTCGGCGTCCAATTTTTCGGCCAGCCGGCGGGCGATGGCAGCGGCGCCGATGTCATGGGCGATGTGCATATCCGCCTCTTCCGGGCCAAGCCCAAGCGCGTTCATGGCTTCAGGGATGGCGTTGCTGGCGTGATCGCAGATTATCAGCAGCGGTGCCTTGCCCGTCCGGTTGATGCGCAGATACGGTTCCGGATCGCCCGGACCGATCAATGAACGAGGCCTATCTGTCATGATCTTTCGCCCTCAAAACAAAATTGCCGCCAAGTTTAGCGGATAAGCAAAGTTTGAAACAAACATCGGTGTCTGGCTATAACGCCTGATGAATTCCGATAGCGCAAATTTGGGCGGGCCGGCCAGTTTGGATGGCCGCGCCTTGGTGATCCTTTTGATCGGCGCGGCGGGCATATCGCTGGCGCCCAATTTTGTCCGCTTGAGCGAAATTGGCCCCAGCGCCACCGCCTTTTACCGCTTGTTCTTCGCCCTGCCGGTTTTGTTTTTGTGGATGCGCCTGGAGCCAGAAACCACCGCCCCGGAGCGACCCACGTCGCTGCGCGATTTCCTGGACTTAGGAGTAGCCGGTTTGTTTTTCGCCGCCGACATGGCGTTCTGGCATTGGTCGATTACCTTTACCTCGGTCGCCAACGCCACATTGTTGGCCAATTCGGCGCCCATCTTCGTGACCCTCGGCGGCTTCGTGCTGTTCGGCGAGCGCTTCTCGCGCCGCTTCCTGTTGGGCCTTGCCTTCGCCATTTTCGGCGCCGCCATGCTGCTTGGCGACAGCGTCGGGCTCGGCGGGCGGCATTTGCTCGGCGACCTGTTCGGCATTATCGCCGCCATATTCTACGCCGCCTATTTGATGGCCGTGGCTCGGCTCCGGGGCCGCTTTTCGACAGCCACCGTGATGGGTTGGAGCGGCCTGGTAACCGCCATTGTGCTTATCCCAGTCACCATTGTCTCCGGCGAGAGTTTCCTGGCCCTAAGCGCCTTTGGCTGGCTTTTGCTGGTGGCCTTGGCGCTCATATCTCAGGTTGGCGGGCAAAGCATGATCGCTTATGCCTTGGCGCATTTGACGCCGGCCTTCGGCGCCGTCGCGCTGCTCCTGCAGCCGGTGCTGGCGGCGCTGATCGCCTGGGTGCTTTTTGCCGAGGGGCTGGGGCTGCTGCAATTGGCTGGCGCCGCCGTGATCCTGGCTGGCGTGGTGCTGGCGCGGCTCGGCTCGCGCTGACGGCGGGCTTGCACTCACCGGGCCGTTTCGCCACTTTAGGGCCGAATTTTTTAAGGAAAGCCAGCGCGCCCATGAGCCCAGACGCAGAAACCACCGGTCACGATCTGAAACACGTCAAACGCCTGCTCGATTTCGAGCCGGTGGCTGACGATTTCGCCGCCGCCGTCATCGCCGGATTATCGGCGGACCCGAAATCCATTCCGCCCAAATTTTTCTATGACGCTACTGGCTCCGACATCTTCAACCGCATCTGCGAGACTGAAGAATATTACGTCACCCGCACCGAAGTTGCGCTGCTTAAGGCTATCGGGCCGGAGATTGCCAAACATGCGGGACCGGGGGTTTCGGTTATCGAATATGGCTGCGGCTCCAGTGATAAAATCCGCTCCCTTTTGGATGCCCTCGATGGCCCGGCCGAATATTGGGCCATCGACATTTCCCGCGATCATCTACTCAAAAGCGCCGATGCAATCGGCCGGGATTATCCGGACCTTGGCGTCAACGCGGTCGTCGCCGATTTTGCCGCCAAGCTGGAATTGCCGGATCAAATGGCCGGGCGCAAGCTGGCGTTCTTTCCGGGCTCGACCATCGGCAACCAGACACCGGCGGAGGCGGAAGCCTTCCTTACCGGCGTCCGTGCCGTGGTCGGCGACGCGGGCGCATTGTTGATCGGTGTTGATCTGAAGAAGGATCTGGACCGCCTTAGCCGCGCCTACAACGATGCCGCCGGGCACACCGCCGATTTCAACTTGAACCTGTTGCACCGGATGCGCGCCGAGCTGGGCGCCGAGCTTAATCCGGATGGCTTCGAGCACCGGGCCTTCTTCAACCAAGATCAAAGCCGCATCGAAATGCATCTGGCGGCGAAGGGCGCGCAGAGTATCCGCCTCGGTGCCCACGAATTCGTCTTTGCCGACGGCGAAACCATCCATACGGAGAATTCCTGCAAATACGACATTAAAGGTTTTCAGGCGTTGGCGGCGCGCGCCGGGTTCGAAGCGGTGCAAAGCTGGACCGACGCGGATGATCTGTTTTCCATACACTTTTTGGAATCCGCATCGCCCGCCGGCGGTGCCCGCAATTACGGCCCAAGCCGTTTTGTCCCAGGCTGAGCCAAAGCACCGACATCTGCGCCGGGTATAGGTGCGAAAATTCCCCTTCAATGGGGTTTTGGGTGTTAGAGTAAAGGGCGATTGGCGCGAAATACAAAAAGAGGGGGCTCTTATGTCATTTACCAAATTTGCTTTGACGGTGTCGGCGGCGGCGTTGCTCGTCAGTCCGGCATTGGCGCAAAAATCCAAGGACACGCTTCGGGTCGGTGTCTCGCAACCCATATCGATTGTCGATATTATCCTCAATCCGCAGCCGCAAACGACGTTGATGACCAGCGTTGTGTTCGATTCGCTCATCCATTACGACGCGGACAGCCGCTCGTTCCGCCCGCTTTTGGCGGAATCCTGGAAGCGCATTGATGCCAAGACCTTGGAATTCAAACTCAAACGCGGCATCAAATTCCACGACGGCTCCGATTTCGATGCCGATGATGTCATCTACACCGTCAAATATGCCACCGATCCCAAGGTGAAGTTCCGCTTCAAGGGCACTCGCTACGGCTGGATAAAAGAAGCCCAGAAAATTGACAGCCACACCGTGCGCATTGTCGGCAAGGGCGTCTATGCGCCGGCGCTGACGGCGATGGCCATTTCGACGCCGATTTTCCCGTCCGACCACCATTCAAAGCTGGCCGACAAACGCCAGTTCGGCAAGGCGCCGGTGGCCACCGGCCCGTTCCGGGTTACCAGTGTCAACTCGGCCAGGGGCGTGACCATGGTCAAATTCGATGGCTATAAGCACGGTGGTTCGGTCAAGCCGGCCGCCCAGGTCTCGGTGATCAAAATCACGCCCGATCCCGATGCCCAGACCCAGGTCGCCAAGATGATGACCGCGCAGCAGGACATGATGTACGAGGTGCAAAAGGATCAGGCCGAAGATTTGGCCAAAAACCCGGCCCTCAAAGTCACAGTCACGCCGACGGTGCAGTTCAGCTACATCTATCCCGATGCCGCCGACCGTTCCGGCGTCGGTTATTTCAAAGACAAACGCGTCCGCCTGGCCATGTTCCATGCGGTCGACCGCAAGGCCATGGCCAAGGCGCTATTGCCGAAAGAGGTTTGGAACGAGCCGCTGCCCACATCCATGTGTCACAAATGGCTGATCGGCTGTGATCACGACGTGAAAGCGCCGGAATATGATCCCGCCAAGGCCAAGCGGCTGCTGGCCGAAGCCGGCCTCGCGGGCGGCTTCGATGTAAAACTGACCGTTTGGGGCGCGGCCAAGGCGGCGGCGGAAGCGGCGGCCGGATATATGCGCAAAGTCGGTATCCGCGCGTCCGTCGATGCGGTCACCTTCGGCGTCTATAACCGCAAACGCTCGCAAAGCAAGGTGCAGACGTTCGTGTCGTTCTGGGACAATGGCGGCGCTCAGCCGGACGTCAACACAACGGCGGGCTTCTTCTTCCTGCCCGGCGCGCGCAACTACAATCACGACAAGGTGCTGTCCGGCCTGGTGCTGGAGGGGCGCAAAATTTACGACGTCCCGGCGCGCACCAAAATTTATAGGAAAATCTTCAACCGAGCGGTGACCGAGGCCTATTTCTTCCCGCTCCTGTCAATCCCGGCTATCGTTGTCCATGACAAGGATCTGGTCCTGCAGGGTGGCCACAAAAGCCCCAAAGGCTTCCTGTTCAACCGCATCAACTGGAAGAAATAGCAAAGGCGCATGGCGGGCGGGTCTCTGCCCGCAATAAGAACGGCGCGCCGAGGCCGCGGGCGATCTCCGGTTGGCGATGGAGCCAATCGAAATAAACGTGAATATTTACTCCGCCGGAGCGGGCATTGGAGCGCTGCCGGTTTCTTGATCTTGGGCGGCGGCGGGCGCGTCCACTTCGGGGGATTTGAACCAGGGCTGGTTCCAATGGCACTTGCCGCAGGTTTCGTGGCAACTGCGCTGGTTGTTCCGGTGCTGGGCGCGCAAAGACGCCACCAAGTGGCCCTGCCAGATGTCGGCCAGGGTTTCGGTGCTGCAATCGCCGATCACCAAGTTACGGGCGCCAGCATCTTCGCAGCAGGGCGAGACGCGGCCATCGTAATAGACATAGAGCGAAGACCATAAAGATTGGCACGGGCTCTGCCAGGCCTCTTTCTTGACGCCTCTGGTGGCGGCGGTCTCATCCTCGCTTTGGCCGTACTTCATTTCGCCCAGCCAATCGCCCTGATCGGCGATGAGCACGTGATCGACGCCCGGGCGGCTTTGCCAGTAATCAGAATAGTCTTTCAGCTCAGCCCGGTTTTCATCGAGCCCGACGCAGGAAATGCGGACGAAGGGTTTTTTGCCCGGATGGTCCAGGCACCAGCCCAGGAAATCATTGATTTTGCCGTACACCTTTTCCCGGTTGAGGGGCGGCATGACCTTTTCATAGATTTCTTTGGAGAAGCCGTTGACGCTGAAATTGATGCTCTCGAAACCGCCGAGATCGAGCATCCGCTTGATGCGGTCCTCGCGCAAAAGGCTGCCGTTGGAAAACAGGCTATAACTGAGGCCCTTGGCGCGCACATATTCCACCCGCTCGACGAAATTCTTGTCGGCGAAGGGCTCGCCGTAAATGCTCAAGCCCACGGATTTGGCGCCCATAGCGGCGGCCTGATCGACGATGGAGCGGAACAATTCCTCGTCCATGGTGCCGACCATTGGCTGCTCGCCATGCACGCACATGACGCAGCGGGCGTTGCAGGTAAGGATCGTTTCGATGGAAATGAAGGGTTTAAGGGCGCCAACATTGTCATCGATGCGCGCCACCCGGTTCAGGATAAAGCGCTGGTAGGCCGGGTTTTGCAAAAGCCAGCGGGACTTGAACAACCGTTTCGCCAGCCCCCGCAACAGCGGGCCGGAGCCGGAATGCACCCAGATAACCAGTTTCCTGAATATGGAACCCATGCGCCGCTCAACTCCTCAAATGCAGCAATAAACCAACCTTGCATATTGGGTTTGGGCGCACCGATTACAATATTGACCGAATAGCCCCAATGGCGGACAGTTATGCGCGAAAGGGATGGCGATGGTTACCAGGCGGGATTTTCTCAAAAATACGGCTGTTTTCGGCGCGATATTGCTGTCTCCCCTGGCTTTTTTTCGGCCCCCGGATGGGGTTGGTCTCGCCGGGCTGGCGGCAAAATTCAAGCAATTGCGGATCTTTTTCGAAGCCGAAACCATGCCGGCCAATGGGCCATCCTTTATGGCCGGGCTCGGCGAATTTACCCGCGCCCGGCATCTCAGTATTCTGCCGCCCTCCGATCCAGATGCGCTCGCCAAGGCGGTAAGCGATGATTTCGTGGCCGGCCGGCTGGTGATCTACAAGGGCTGGGTGTTCGCCGAAACCGAAGCCGGGCTGATGGCCCAAATGCGGTTGCCGACGCAGCCCCTCTCATGATCCTCGATCTTCGCGAGCTGGCTGACGGGCAAAGCTTTGAAGCCGATATTTGTGTGATTGGCACCGGCCCGGCGGCGATGTCCTTTGCCCTCCAATATCTGGGCGCATCGGGGATCAAGATCATCATGGTGGAGAGCGGCGGCCTCGAAAGCGAGAGCGACGTGCAGGAGCTTTACGAAGGGCTCAGCGACGGCATCGATCTTCCCAATGGGCTGGACGGCTCGCGGCTGCGCTTTTTCGGCGGCAGCTCCAATTGCTGGGCCGGCGCCTGCACGCCGCTCGACGCCATAGATTTCGAAGCCCGCCCCTGGGTTCCGGGCAGCGGCTGGCCAATCACGCGGGATGATCTGCTTCCCCATTACGCCACGGCGCAAGGCATCTGCAACGCCGGGCCGTTCATTTATGACGACCGCAACCTGAACCCGGCGGATCGGGGCAGGAAAATTCCGTTTGCGCGGGACAAGCTGGAAACCGGCTATTGGCGGTTTTCCGCCGAGCCTCGGTTCGGCAGCTTCTACCGGGATCGCATCAATAACGCGGCCAACGTGACGACCATCCTGCACGCCAACGCAACTGGGCTGAACGCCAACGGGGCGGCGGATCATGTGGACAGCCTGAGCCTCCGCTCGCTCACCGGAAAAAAGGCCACGGTTCGGGCCCGCCATTTCGTGCTGGCCTGCGGCGGCATCGAAAACGCGCGCATATTGCTTTATTCCAACGGGGCTCAAACGGCCGGGCTCGGCAACGGCAAGGACATGGTGGGCCGCTATTTCATGGACCATCCGGTGGCCCCCATCGCCACAATAATCGGAGACGAGGACGACAAACGGCTCAAATTCTATAACCTGTTTAACGACCCTGGCCCGCAGGCGAACGGCACCGATGTCAATCTGATCATCAAAATGCCGGCATCTTTTCAGCGCAAAAACGAGGTTCTCAATTCGGCGGCTTTCATCGTTGATCATGAACCGGCGTTTTCCGAAGGCATGATGGCGGCGGTTCGCCTGCGCAACGCCTACCGGCAAAAGCGCCTGCCCGAAGACCTCTCCGGCGATGTGATGGATGTGATCCGCGATCTGGACGATGTCATCATCAACACCTACAACCGCTTCTTCCGCTATGGCGAACGGCGCACGCGTCTGGCCATAAAAATTCAGGGCGAGCAGCAGCCCAACCAGGACAGCCGGGTGCAGCTATCGGACAAGCGGGACGCCCTCGGATTGCCGCAAACAAAGCTGACCTGGAAGCTGTCGGAGCTGGACAGAAAGAGCGTCGATGTGCTTGCCCGCGTCCTTGCAGCCGAACTGGCCCGGCTCGATATCGCCCGCACCCGGCTGGACGATTGGACGCAGGAGGAGGCCGGCGCCCTATTTCCGAGCGATCTTCGCGGCGGCGTTCACCACACCGGCACGACGCGCATGTCGGCGGACGCGAACACCGGCGTGGTCGACAAGAACTGCCGCGTGCATTCGGTGGATAATCTTTTTATCGCCGGCTCTTCGGTGTTCCCCACCAATAGCTGGGCCAACCCGACCCTGACCATCTCGGCCCTTGCCGTGCGCCTTGCCGGGCACGTGAAATCTATTCTTTAGGAATCAGATTCGTCGGTTTTGATCCGAAGACCCGGCGGCAGAATTGTTGACGCATCGCCATGGGCTTTATCGATCTGAATTTGCATCAAATTGGCGCCCTGCATATTCGCGCCGCCAATTTGTGCGCCCAACAGGTTGGCGTCTTTGAAATCGACGCCCTCCATCTGCGCGCCTTCAAAATTGGCACCCGCCAGATCGGCGCCGCGCAGATCAACCTCCGCCATAAGCGTCGCCTTTAAATTTGCGTGCCGTAAGCGGGCATTGTGCAGATCGGCGGCGCCCATATTGGCGCCGGACATATCGGCGCCGCGAAGGTCCGCGTCAACAAGTTTGGTTCTGACCAACAGCGCGTCCTGAAGGTTGGCACCCCGCAGATTGGCGCTCGCCAGATTGATTTCTGAGAGATCGGCGCCCGCCAAATCCGCATCGGCGAAATCGGCTTTTTCCCCTTCCGCGCCACGGGACGCCAGCCAAACTGCGTGCGCTTCCTGTTTGGTCGCAATCTCTTCGGCCCGGCCGGGATCGTCGGGCGCTTCTGGCGCGGCGGTCGTGCCAGCCACCTCGATCTTTTCTTTGGACGGTTTCGGCCTGGTTTTCGGGGGGACAGCCGCTGCGATTTCGGGGGCGGGCTCCGCTGCCGGTTTCGGGGCCGCTTGCGGCTCGGCCTTGGCCGCCGCCGCCTTAGTTTCCGCCGGAGCCGTATCGGCTTCGTTGGGCGGTTTTGTTGCGGCCGGTTTCGCCTTCGGCTCCTCCGGGCTCGCGGGAGGTTCGGCAATGGAATTTAGGGCCGCATCGGGTTTCGCGGCAACTTGTTTGGGCGCGTCCAGCGCCGGTGTGCGCGCGCTGGTTCCAGCTTGGGCCCGGATTTGGGGCTTTACCCGGGCTATTCGGCGCTCCCCACCTTCATAAGCTTGGCCGGCGCTATCATCCCGTCGGTCCGGGCCAAAATAGGATTTGCCGACAACGAACCGCGTCGGGTTTTTCAAGATGGCGCGAACGCGTTTTTGGACAGCATCGGCGGTGAAGGGTTTGCGAACAAAATGCTCGAACCCGACTTCACAAGCGCGCCCGGCAAGCTCGGGATTCAACGCTTCGCCCATGATGATAATCAGGGCATCGGCTTCGGCGGATGATTTTCCCGATCGGATCAGGCGCATAAAATTCAGGCCCGCGAGGCCGTCCAGATTAATCTCCACAAAAATAAGTTTCGGCGCAAAACCATCGCTCAACAATTTCTGAGCGTCTGCTCGTGAGGCAGAGACGCGCACCTCTCCCAAGCCGATATCGGCAACGGCGCTGCGAATGACATCGTTTGCGTCGGGGTCATCGTCAACGATCAGAACTGGGAAATCGGAACGCTCGGACATGCGTGGTTTTAAACAATATTCAAAGGTGAGCCAATGCCCGCCCGGAGTAAATTTTCGTTGATTGGCGTCCGCTTATCCGTCCGCCGCCCAAGCCGCCAGATCGCCCCGGATAATATCCTTGGCTTCGGCCATGAGACGCTCGATCAATTCCGCACATGTGGGAATATCGCTGATCAGCCCGGCCACCATGCCGCAGCTCCAGGCGCCGGCCTCCATCTCGCCATCGGTCATGACTTTCGGATAGACCCCGCCGACCAGATCCCGGATATCGTCGATTTTGAGATCGGCACCTTTCTCCCGCTCCAATTCTATGATCCGGTCCACGGCGGTGTTGTTCAGCACCCGCTCGGTGTTGCGCATGGGGCGCATGATCAGCTTGGTGTCCAGTTCTGACGCCGCCAGGATGGCGTCCTTCACATTCTGATGCACCGGCGCTTCGCGGGTGGCGATAAAGCGGGTGCCCATATTGATGCCGCCGGCGCCCAGCGCCAGGGCCGCCACCAATTGCCGCGCCGTGCCGATGCCGCCCGATGCGACAAACGGCACGCTTAACGCCTCCTCCGCCCGGGGCAACAGGATCATGTTGGGAATGTCATCCTCGCCGGGATGGCCGCCGCATTCAAAGCCATCGACACTGACCGCGTCGCAGCCGATGGCTTCCGCCTTCAAGGAATGGCGGATGGACGTGCATTTGTGGATCACGGAAATGCCGGCGTTCTTCAAGGCCGGCATATAGGCTTCCGGGTTGCGGCCAGCGGTCTCGACGATCTTGACGCCGCCGTCGATGATGGCCGCGATATATTCGTCGTAGGGCGGCGCTTCAAAGCTCGGCAAAAAAGTCAGGTTCACGCCGAAGGGCTTAGGCGTCATGTCGTGGCAGCGGGCGATCTCAGCGGCCAGATCGGCGGGCGTCTTCTGGGTCAGCCCGGTGATGATGCCAAGCCCGCCGGCGTTGGAAACCGCCGCCGCCAGTTCCGCCAGACCCACATAATGCATGCCGCCCTGGATGATCGGATATTGTATGCCAAATAATTCGGTGATTGGGGTTCGCATGATTTTCTTCCTCTAAGCGTCCGGTAAAAATTCTGATAGGGCGATCGAGCGGCCTTCTTTCGACGATCGCTTTGCGGCGAGGACGATGGCAAGGGGGACCATGGCTTGGCGGCCATCGATCTCTGGCGCAGCCCCATCCCGAATAGCGGCGGCGAAATCCTCCATCTCGGAGGTAAGATGGTCCTCGGGCTCAAATTCCTCCGGCGACGGCTTGGTCTCGCCGGTCCGTTGCAGGCGTAGCCCGTCATTGTCCATATCGAAATAGGCGTTAGCCTTGGTGCCGTGCAGGGCCAGGGTAAAGCGGCGCGGCGAAATATAATCGGCCGCCACATAGCCGATGGCGCCGGAGGTAAAGCGCATCAACAACGTCGTCACGTCCTCGATATCCGGTTTGGTTTCGAGGCGCGCGAAATAGGCGGTGACGTCGCTCACCGGACCCATCAGATACAGAAGATTATCGATCTGGTGGATGCCGATCTGCATCAAACAGCCGCCCGGTATTTCGGAGCCGTCGGTGCGCCAGACGCCTTCTTCCAGGTTGAGCCCGTTGTCGTTGGAGAACACCCCTTCGGCGAGGCTGACGCGGCCCAGTTCGCCGGCATCGATCAGCCGGCGAAGATGGCGCAGCGCCCCATGGCGGCGATAGGAATGGCCAACTGCCAAAATTTTGCCGGCGGCGTCGGCGGCGGCGATCATGGCGCGGCCGTCTTCCAATGTATTGGAGATTGGTTTTTCCACGAACACATGCTTGCCGGCGGCCAGTGCCGCCTCGGCGCCTTGGCGGTGGGCCGAATTGGGGGTGGTCAGGATGATGCCGTCCAAATCTTCCATGGCCAGCATCGCCTCATAACTTGGCGCCGCCTCGCATTGGAAGCGCTCTGCAAAGGCGTCGGTCTTGTCGGCGGAGCGGGAATAGCCGGCGCCGAGCTCCATTTGGTCGCTTTTTTCAATAACGGCGGCGAGCACGTCGGACCACCAACCAATGCCGACGATGCCGACTTTTATCTTTTCCATGGCGGGCAATCCTCAGACCTGATTTTCCATTTCATCCAGGAACGGCGTCACCAGGGCGTTCCATTCGTCGGAATGGCGGCGGAAGGAATAATGGCCGCCTTCCTCGACGACGATCAGGCGCGAGCCTTCGATGGCGGCGTGCAGATCTTCGGAGAAATAGAACGGCACTGTGGCGTCATCGCGGGTGCCAATGATCAGCGACGGATTGCGGATTTTGTGCAGCTCGTCCAGCCGGTCGTGGTTCATGGTCATATCAAGGCGCGCGGCCAAAACTTGCGGTTCGGCGATGGTCTCCAAGGAGCGTCGCTCCACCTCCATCACCTTGTCCAGATTATAGCGGAACTGCATGGAACCGTTGGTGAATAGCGACGAGATTTTCACATAGGCTTCGGGCCCTTCTGACAGCGCAATTTGTTTGCGCGCCGTCTGCACCCGGCGCACATATTCATCGGCCTTGGTCCAGGTGTTGGAAAAGATGCAGCAGCGCAGCCGGTCGGGATAATCGATGGCCAGGTTCTGCAAGATGGCGCCGCCCGTGGATGTGCCGGCCACATGCGCTTTTTCGATGCCAAGGGTATCCATCATGGCGATCACGTCGCCGGCGATGGCCTCGGTCGAATATTGATCGAGGGGCGGGTTGTCGCTTTCGCCGGCGCCACGGTGATCGAAGGAAATGCAGCGATAGCGTTTCGAAAAATGCGCCACCTGGTAGGACCAGGCGTTCAACAACCCCACCAGCCCCGGAACAAATATAAAGACCGGCCCCTCGCCGGCCTCTTCCACGTTCAATGTAATTTTGCCGACATCAATTCTGGCCATAAAATCCCTCGAAGTTTTATAAATTTTAAGTGCAATCGGCGGCCATAATATGCGTTCTGATAGATGGCCACAAACGGGCCGGCGAGGGAGCCGATTGCCGCAGGTTTGAAGCTTACTCCGCGGCCATGCGGGTAACTTCGGCGGCGGCGGTCATGCCGGCGTCTTCGTACATGCGCTTTAATACCCGGTGCACCGAGGAGACGTGCAGGTCCTGTTTTACCGGAACGTCGCGGGCGTCGGCGCCGAATTGTTCGATAGTACGCTGTTGCGCCTCGACCATGGGAATATCGTCGCCATCGATAATGCCCCGCTGTTCTTGGTCCACATCGGCGTGGGTGGGATAGCCATCGGGGCCGCCGAAATCCCAGGTCCAGTCCATGAAATAATGGCAAGTGCTAGCCGTCTCCGGCGTCATGATGTGTTCCATGGAGATGGTCTCGTTGATGGTGCCGTCCGGCTCGGCGAACTGTAATTTCAAGATGCAGCAATTGGGCGGCTCCCAACGGCCCGTGGAGATGCGCGTGACCGGTCCTTCCGAGCCGTGCCACTTGGCGGTCTGGCCGGCCAGCAATGTGTTGTGCACCTTGCGCACAGTGGTGACCACATTGCCCTCGGTCGTGGTCTCGAACGTCACCTTGGGTGCTTCGGTCTGTTTCTCGGTATCGCCGATCTTCGATGCGATGGAATGTTTGTGCAGAAAATCCACGTGGGAAATGTCCAGAAGGTTGTCGGCCATCAACTGGTGGTTGGACTTGACGTGGAAATAAAAATACTGGGTCCGCTGGTGATCTTCCTCGGTCCAGGGCAGGTGCGGGATGGCGCTGTCGTCGGCCTTCTCCCTATCGCCCCACCAAAGCCAGACGAAACCCCAGCGTTCGACAACCGCAAAGGCGCGAACGCCCATGCTGGCCGGAATCTTGTCCTGGCGCGGGATGTGGGTGCAGGCGCCGGTGCCGTCGAACATAAAGCCGTGGTAGTCGCATTGGATCTGATCGCCAATGATATTGCCCATAGACAGCGGCGCCTGGCGGTGCGGGCAGCGGTCTTCGAGCGCGACCAAATTCCCGTTCTCGCCCCGGTAGAGCACCATCGGCACCCCGCAGATCATGCGCGCCAGGGGCTTGTCCGTCAGCTCGCCCGAGAGCGCCGCCACATACCAGAGATTTTCCAGAACCTGAAGTTTTTGCATGGCCGGTGTCCCCTCCGCGTTGGCGAGGGAATATTCTATGTAAGTATGCCTAGGAATCCAATCGTTGTTGTTTTGCCGTCGCCGAGTAGTATCCCTTATAGTCAAGGAAAATGGGGAGCGAATGCGATGGCGGAACAGTCAGGAATTGTCCAAGACCATTGGACCAGGGAAGGCACGCTGGCGCGCATAGACGCCGTGCTCCGCGAAATGGGCCACGATCCCGAAGTGGTCATGCCGGAGATTTTGTCTGGTGTTGAGCACCTGCACTCCGGCGGCCTGGCGACCACCCAGGATCAGGCGGAAAAGCTTGCCCTCGGGCCCGACGCCCGTGTGCTCGATATCGGTTGCGGCATCGGCGGGCCGGCCCGCTACCTGGCCCATACATATGGCTGCCACGTGGACGGCATCGATCTGACACCGGAAATGATTGAGACCGGGCAGGTTCTGACCCGGCGCTGCGGGCTAGAGGACAAGGTAACGCTTGAGATAGGCAATGCCATGGAGCTTGCCTTTCCGGACCAAACTTTCGATGTGGTCTGGTGCCAGAACGTCACTATGAATATCGCCGACCAAGCGGGTTTCCTCGGCCAGGTTTACCGCGTGCTGAAGCCTGGCGGTAAGTTTACCTCCACCGAATACTCAACCGGCCCCGGCGGAGATGTCCTTTATCCCGTGACTTGGGCCTATGATGCCGCGATCAACTTCCTCGATTCCGAAGACGTGATGCGGGCGCAGTTCGCCGATGCAGGATTTAGCATCCTCGATTGGACCAATTACACGGCCCAGGCCATCGACCGGTTGGGCCAAGCGGCGGCGGCGCCCAGCAAGTTGACCAATCGTCTGGTCTTTGGCGATGACACGCCGGAGCGCTCTGGCAACGTACGGCGAAATTTGATGGAAGAGCGCATAATCTACTGGATGATTACCGCCGAACGGCCTTAAGAACAGGAGAGCAGACCATGACCGATAAGGCGCGTATCGCGCATCTGGCGGGCCCCACCGCCACTATCCAGAATTCGCCGCCTTTGGTCACCTCCAACAAGGCGCGGGCCAAGGCCGGATTGCCGGTCATGGAGGACGCCGGCGGAAACGCTCTCACTTTTGATGCCTTGCGCGCTCAGCGGCTGGCGGCGCCGGCCAAGGTCTATGTGGAGCAATTTTCCGCACACCCCTTGGAAGCGGATGCGGCTGATCTCTATGGGCCGCCGGATGGCTATATGGGCGCTGATGGGATGTTTCATGCGGAGCGCCAAAGCCCGGACGACAAGCCGGTCTATGAGATCGAACTGAAGCCCGAGGACGGGCTCTACCCGATGCCCTATATGGCCCTGCAAAAAGACGGTGCGCCCTGGGAAGAGGAATGCGCTACCCCCGGGGCTGACGACGCCGACGCCCGCCAAGGTTTCTATCCGGACGGCTCGCGCTCATTCGAGGAAATCGACCGTCTGGCTGTGGGCGACGATGGCCGCGCCAGTCTGATCTCGTCGGTTGCGGATGTGGATTTCTACAGGGGCCTGCCGCCGGGCGGCTACCGCAAAGGGCTCGCCGAAGCCTTACGGACCGACATGGGCGAAGGCGATATTGCGCCGGAAGTTCGGGGGCAGGATTTCTTCCCCTACAAGCCTTACCATCTGGCCTCGGCGCCGCCGCGCCCGACCTTGGCCAAGATGACCAACGACATGCAGGCCTTGGCGGACAGCGGCGATTATGACGGCTTCATGTGGACCCAAGGCAGCCCGCAGGTGGAGGAAACCGCCTATTGGTACAATCTGCTGATCGATACCGATAAGCCCATTTGCGGCAATGCGGCGCAGCGCCCCAACGGCCAGATCTCCAACGACGGGCCAAAGAACCTGGTGGATTCGATCGCCTTCATCGCGTCGGGCAAATGGGCCGGTGAAGACGGCCGCAACCGTTGCGGCACCGTGGTCATCCAGGAGCAGCAGATTTTCGCCGCCCGCGAGGTGGCCAAAGCCGACGCACGCCCCGGCGGCTATGTGGCCACCGGCGGCCATGGCGGCATCATCGGCCAGTTTTCCCATATGGGCCGCCTGGCGCTTACCTATCTGCCGGTGTTCAAGCATACCTACCAGTCCGATGTGAACATCCATAAGCTGCCGACCACTCAGAAAGCGGTGCGTGCCGGTGATAGCGGCATCCAACTGGCCGACGTAGCGGTCAAGGATGCAGACGGCGGGCTTTTGCCCGACGCCATTCCGGTGGTCTCCATCGCCAAGGATGGCAGCTATTCGGGGCTGGAAATTGGCGATGACGGGGTGCTCGAAGAAGACCTCACCGGCTCCATCGCGCACAAGCTTGCCATGGGCAAGCTGGCCGGCTTCGTGGTCGAAGGGCTGGTGCCTTACGGCTCGCTGCCGGCGGCGGCCCGCCACAAGGTGATGCTGAAGGCGGCGTTTTCCGGTATCCCGGTGGCCAAGGCGGCGCGTGGGCCCGCAGAAGGTTTTGCCGATCCCCACGAATTCCAGATCGCTGCGGCCAATCTCACCGCCACCAAGGCGCGGCTCCTGCTGATGGCGTGTTTGCTGAAATTCGGCAGCTATCCCCCCGCGAAGAATCCTGATAACCCAACGAAGGCGGAATTGGATGCCATCCGCGAAGCGCTGGCGGCCTATCAGGCGGTGTTCGATACCCACTGAGCGAGGATATTACAAAGCCATCCAGGACAGGAACGGCTCGGTCAATTGGCTGGTGGCAACATTCATGTCTTCGTGGATGCTGAAATGGTGGCGGTCCGGCATTTCGGCGAATTGGCATTGGAGGCTGGCGCCACTCCAGGCTTCGGCGAATTCCCGGGACTGGCGACGGAATTCATCTGTCTCCAACGCGCCGACGCCGACGATCAGCTTGCAGCCGTTCGCCGGGATATGGCGGATCGGGCTGTTGGCCAGCGCAGCCGCTTCATTCATCTTCAGCCACGCGTTGCGAAACGTCAGGCGCACCGGTTCCAGATCGTACATGCCCGAGACCAGCAAGCCGCCCTTAAAGAGATCGGCGGGCAGTTCGCCGTAAGACGTCCAATCGGTCACCGCCATCATGCCCGCCACATGGGCGCCCGACGATTTGCCGTGCACGAACATGCGCGCCGGATCGCCGCCGAAGGTATCCGCGTTGCGCCAGACCCAGGCAGCGGCGTTGCGGCATTGGCCGATCAGCACGTCCATGGTGACGTCGGGCAGCAGGCTGAAATTGACCGATACGAAATGGACGCCCTTATTGGTGTACATTTCGGCGGCCTCGCAGTTTGAGTTCTTCGAGCCCATGGCCCAGCGGCCACCGTGGAAAAACACAACAATAGGGGCGGGGCTTTCGTTATTTTCGGCCAGATAGATATCCAGTATTTCGTCTTCGCCGGGTCCGTAAGCCACGTCGAAGCGGCCATCGGCTTGTTCGCGCACCCGCTTACTCTCGGCGGCCTGGAAAGCGAGTAATTCATCGGCGTTGGTGACGAAATGGCGGTGCTCGTACTGCCGGTCGAGCCCTTCCTGATCGTAATCCAGATAGATTTTCATCGCATTATTCGTAATTTGCCGACGCCCGTTTAGCCCCGGCGCCATCGCCAGTGATCTCTTCCAGGCTGGCGATTTGTTTTGGGTCCGGCCCCTTCATATTGAAAAACCGCTGCATGCGCCCGAAGACAATCTCGTGGCGCAGTTCTGCCCCCAGCCCATCGAACATCTTGTGGAAGATCGGCGCCGGGTCCGGCCAGGTGCCTTGCGGGTGCGGGTAATCAGCACCGAAAACCAAGATATCGCGGAGGATATTGCCCTCGTGGGTCAGCATCTGGGCGGCAATTTCGTCCTCTTCAAAGGTAACCAGCATTTGCCGCTTCATGTATTCGCTTGGCAGCAGATCGAGGCCGGTGTTTTTAAACAATCCCGGCCGTTCGGCCGCCTGGCGGTCCATCCAATAGCCCAGAAACGGAATCCAGCCCGCCCGGCATTCGGCGAACAGAACCTTCAAGCCCGGATGGCGCTGCAGGGCGCCCGAATAAACGATATCGGATATGGGCCGCGCCACCGAAAATGGTGCGCAGGAAAAATAGGCCATGCGCGCGCCCCGCTCTTCGGGCGGGTAGGGGGCGTCGGCGGCGGCGCCGATATGGCAACACATGACAATGCCGGTCTCATCGAAGGCCTCCCAGGCCGGCTCCCAAACTTCGTGGAACAATGGCTCGGCGGCATCGAAGGGCACGAACTCGGCGGCCTTGCAGCCCATGGAAGCCAGCCGCCTGATTTCGCCGGGCACGGAGGCGGGATCAAACACGGGAAGCACCGGCAATTGCATCAGCCGGTCAGGATCGTGGCTGTTCAGCTCCATCACCCAATCGGCGTAGGCCCGGTGCACTTCGTGGCGCAATTCCATATCATCGATGGGCCATTTGCGAGTGCCGCCGAAGCCAACAACGCCGTAAATATTGCCGAAATCCATGTGTTCGAGCAGCAGTTCCGGATCCGTTGGCGGCAGCGAGCCGGCGGGCGTTCGGGCGCCCGAACCCCCAAAGAACTGCTTGAGCAATTTTTCGTTCTCGCGGCCATCGGCGGTGCCGCCGTCGCGCCCGCCCATTACCTTGCCTTCCCAGGTCCAATATTCGCCGCCGTCTTTTTCGATGACCTTGGGCGCCATTTCCCTGAACTTGGCGGCCACCCGGTCCTGCCACAAATTGCGGGGCAGCCAGCGCTGGTCGAGATGATTGTCGGCGGAGTTATATTTGTAAGTGATCATGGAGGGGAGAATGCGGCGAGGGCGGCGGCCGATCAAGGGGAAATCGGCGCTGTCAGCTTACCGTCATCGCCGACGGCGCGCCGGGCCAGATTGATGGCCGATGTGATGGCCGCGTCGGAAACAATGCGCCCGTCCCAGACATGGGCAATCAGATCGTCTTTGGTGGCCACATCCGCTCGGTGTTCGATCGGAAATTGCAGCAGCGTGAAGACCTGCGGCTCGACGGCGACCTCTTCGCCGTTTGCCGTCAGAGTAAAGCCATCCGTATCGAGGCTATAATCTCCAAATCCATAGCGCACGCGCCATCCCCTAATTCCCGCCGCCCGTTTGCGGCGTTTGTTGTCGCGGCGTTTGTTGGTTGGCGGTTATTGTAGTGAAAGCGGGAATGCACGCGATCGGCCAATTGGCGTTGCTGCAGTCAATCTTCCGCCATTCCCGCCCGCTCCAACCCCTCGAACAGAATGTCCTTGAGGCTTGAATTGTTCTGGGTGCCATTCTAGTTGATGCCGTGCTCATGGCAATCTGCTACGGCCAAATGCGGAGATTAGCCGTCCGGCAGTCCGGCCTTTCGGAGGCCGTCCAATAGAAGTTGCCGGTCGGCGCCCGGTTGGATTGCCAGCGCATGCAAGAATTCGGCACAGCTGTAGTCCGGCGCATGCCGCGAAATATACTCCGAGCCAATTTTCATCAAATCGTCCCGGTCAGCCATGGCACCCACTAGGGCGGCAACGACATAAATGACCTTATGCGCATTTGTTTGGCGTAAGCCGCGTTCTATCCAATCTACAGCCAAATTCATTTCACCTGATAATAGGTTGGTGATAGCGCAGATTCCCATCATTCCGAAAGCAATCGGGTCGTGAGGACTTAGGCGCAGCGCAATATTTAGATTCCGGAGTGCCGCGTCATTTTTGCCGGTCAACATTAACGCCCAGCCGAGCATGTAATAGCCATGGGCAAAACTTGGGTTAAGGTGAATAGCGGTTTCAAATCCAGCTATGGCACGGTCAAATTCTTCCCGGAGGAGAAGGGCGCGGGCCAGCACCCAATGGGCGAATGGGTCCTTATCATCGCAATTCACAGCGGACTGCCCAGCCTTAAAGGCTTCGGCTATATCCCGTTGGCGATCATCGGACTCGCCCATGAACACTTTGTTGAATTTGGCAAAAGAGATACCGGCATGAGCGGGAGCAAATCGCGAATGCGCCGAGACGGATTTTCTGAATAATTCCTCTGCCTTGAAGTTGTCGTCGCGCGTAAAACGGTAAATATGCCAAAGACCTCTTTGGTAAAAATCCCAGGCGTCCAGGCTTTCCGGCGGTATGAGAAGGGCCCGCTCACGCTCTGCCCGATCCAGTTCCGGCCCGATGGCGCCGACGACGGTTTGCGTGATCTCATCTTGGACCGCGAACACGTCTTCCAGCTCGCGGTCATACTTTTCCGCCCAGATATGATTGCCGGAGCCGCCATCGATCAACTGGCCGGTGATGCGCACACGGTTTCCCGATTTACGCACGCTGCCCTCCAGCACATAGCGGACACCCAATTCCGAGGCGATAGCCTGCACGTCCACGGCATGGCCCTTATAGGTAAAAGTGGTATTGCGCGCGATAACGAAAAACTGACGGATGCGGCTGAGAGCCGTGATGATATCCTCGCTGATACCGTCCGAGAAATATTCCTGCTCCGGATCGCCCGAAAGATTGTCGAACGGCAGGACGGCAATGGAGGGCTTGCTGGCTACCAAATGTTCGATGGTTTTAGAACCAGTACTCGACCCGCTAAATGAGATCGCGTAAGCCTGCACCGGGCCTGAGACGTTCTTGACCTCTTGCGCACCCATGTCCTCAAAGGTTGCCTCGATCCGGTTTTTTACCTGATTGAATACGTCGCCCGATATGCAGATGCCGCCGGGCTTCGCCAGCCCTTCGAGCCGGGCCGCCACGTTGACGCCTTCGCCGTGGATGTCCTCGCCGTCGTCGATGATGTCGCCGAGGTTGATGCCGAAGCGGAAGTCGAGGCTTGAGGAGACAAGCCCGGACTGCATGGCAATGGCGCAATTGACCGCGTCCTGGACAGTGGGGAACTCCACCAAAAAGCCATCGCCGGTGAGCTTGACGATCGTGCCCGAATATTCGGCCACGCTGGGCTTGATCACGTCTTCGCGGGCATCCTGCCAGGCGGCGACGGTGCCTTCGGAATCGGATTCCATGAGGCGCGTATAGCCGGCCACGTCAGCGGCCAAAATGGCAGCAAGCCTCCGTTTAACCTCCCGATCCGCCATGATACTCCCTGATCCTCTGTTGGGGCGGTTTGATTGGCGGCTATTCTAAAAGAAGTTGCCGCGATAGCAATCATCGCCCAACCCCTGGCGCGGTAGCGCTGGCAGACTACAAAAGATTGGGTGCTCTCGAACTTTGTGAATAGGTCTATTTGAAACCCCGGCCGGGCAGCTAGGCGTCCGTTCAGCAGGGCGAGGCAGAGCGGATGAAGCCCCAGCCGGAATATTTGTCCCATTTCTTTCTGCCCCGCGCCTTGACGATTTCGCGGAAATGGGTGCGGATGGTTTCGGTGCCGGCAATGCCTTTGTACTTCATCGCCGCTGCCGTGAAGCCGGCGAAGATGGGCGACGAGAACGAGGTGCCGGACATATTCTTGCCGCCGCCCGGAACCGCCGTCCAGATGCCGACGCCGGGGGTGGTAAACTCCACATAATCGCCAGCCGACGAAAAACGGGCAACCCGGTCGAACGGATCGGACGCGGCGACGGCGATCACTTGGGGGTAGGCGGCAGGATAGCTTTTCTTTTTGGTGAACGGCCCGTTGTTGCCGGCCGACGCGATCAGGATGATGCCAAGCTCGTCGGCCTTCTCCACCGCCCGCTGCATCAGCCGGTTTTTAGAGCCGCCGATGGAAAAATTAATGATCTGAACCTTCTGTTTGATCAGCCAGTTGACCGCTTGCAGGATGCTTTTGGCGCTGGCCCTGGATTTGCCCTTGCGGTTTTTGTGAAAGACGCCGGCGGCGCTCAATTTGGCATCGGGCAACAGGCTGCCCCATTTGTTGCCGCCCACCAGCATAGAGGCCACCGCCGTGCCATGATTATTGGCAGCGACCTCCTCGCCTTTGCGGTGGAAGGCGCGAAATTTGATGTCGCGCCCCTTGAAGGCGGTATGGCCGGTATCAACGCCGCCATCGACAATGCCCATATGGATGCCGCGCCCACAGACCTTGGCCGGGGCGCCCCATTGGCTCGCCTTGCGGCTGTTATAGCTGGTATTGGGTTTGCGCTTGGTTTTGCGTTTTCGTTTGCGCGTGGCGTGCTGTTCGAAATGGTGGTGCACGTCGGCGATCACTTCGGGATGCCGGTCCAGATGCGTTTGGCGGGCATGAAACGGGTGCTTCCCATCTTCGATGCGCAAATGGTAGAGCATCAAATCCATGCCATCCAGATGGGTGACATCGATGATCGAAAGGCCGAGTTCTGGCAGGCTCGCCAAATAATCGGCGGGCGGATCGAGCACCAGCAATTCGTCGTCATGGTGGGCTGCGTCGTCTTCGTGGCGGGCCAGTTCGTGGACCGCGGGAAGCTCCGTCTTGCCGGTCGGCGGCGTGTTTTGCGCGCAAGCGCTGAGGGCCAGAACCACGAGGGCCGCCCATGATTTCGCACCGAAGCTATGTGTCGCCGGGAACATGTGGCGGACTATACCATGTATTCGAACAAAATATCATGGTTGGTGTTTATCGCCTCTTGCGCCGCTCCCGTTTAGGCCGCTTCGCGAATACCATCGGGATTAAATGCTCCATCAGGTGGAAGGAATTGTGGCAAGCCCGATGCAAATTTTCCTGAAAATCGCCTGACGCCGTGTTCCCCGCGGCGTCCGATAAGGATCTGATGACCACAAAGGGCAATTCATTCAGGTGGCATGCGTGCCCAAAGGCCGCGCCTTCCATTTCCGTTGCCAGCGCCGCAAACTCCCGCTGCAGCCAGCGAAGCGTTGCCGTGTCTTGCACAAATTGGTCGCCGGACGCGATGGTTCCAAGCATTAGGTTGGGCGCATCCTTTTTACCCTCGAAGGCGGCATCGAACGCTGACGTCGCTTTGGCGACCAGATCGGGATTACATTCGATGAAACGATCACGCCCCGGCACCTCGCCATGACGGCGGCCAAAAGCCGTTAAATCCATATCGTACTGAACAACGTGGCTGGCAATAATAACGTCGCAAGCAAGCATATTGGGCAACAATCCACCCGCTACCCCGGAGAATATTAATGCACCGGGATTAAACAGATCGATCAGCATCTGCGTACATATGGTGGCGTTGACCTTGCCAATACCCGATTGCGCCAAGACGATCTCGGTTCCCTTGAATTTCCCGGTGACCACGGTTATCTGAGCGTGTTCAGACACCTTTTTCTGGGTCATTCGTTTTTTAATGAGTTGGATCTCTTCATCCATTGCGCCAATGACAGCAAGCACGTTTTGTAACCTCCAAATATATCTATCGAAGCGTTGCCATCTTCTTCGGCATACTTATTAAATGGTATTCTCGGCAACAATTAAAAGTCGATATTCAGACGGCAAGGGTTATGGCCAAAGCCCGGCCTATAGAGGGTGCGGGGCACTTGAATAGCCGAAGATGGATTGGTGGTTCTGGCTGGAACTGGGCAATGCCGGGCGGCGCCAAACCAGACGGTCCTGCAAAGCGCCATAAATTTATGGGAAAAAATGGTGCCGCCGGAGTGAATTGAACACTCGACCTCGCCCTTACCAAGGGTATTATTTGGAATATCCTGGCGTAATTTGGCGTAACCTAACGTTCTAATTGATTGTGAGGTTGTCCTTTAAAGCATTGGTGTATAATAATAAACTTCCCTTTCGGGCATTCGGGGAGTAACTTACGGTAACGCCTCATAACGGATGAAAATCGTTACCCCGACGTTACCCCGAAGGAAAAATTTTATGCCCACTACGATGCTCACTGACGCAGCCATAAAAAAATATCCGCCTGCCGAAAAAGGCCGAGTTGAATATTTTGATAAAGATTATCCAGGATTTTGCCTGCGGGTTACCGACAAGGGCGGGAAATCGTTCTGCTACTATTATCGTGTAAAGGGCGCGGGTGGTCTCAGCGTGACTGGCCGAGAGCTTGTTGGACCTCAACGCCGACTAACTCTCGGGCAATACCCTCGAATGAGTCTAAAGGATGCGCGTAAGGCTTACGGTGAAGCGTTCGATCTCGTCGAAGAAGCAAAAGACCCCGCGGAGTTGCGCAAAGCCGAACGCCTATCCCAAAATCGTAGCCGGGGCAAAACCGTCGATTGGCTGATCGGTGAGTACGAAAAATACGCGATGAGAAATGGTGGTCCGAAAAAATGGCTAGACGGTGATGTTCAGGGCAAGTTTCGAAAACATCTTTCTCCAATATGCGGTGATTTATCTTTGGACCTAATCAACAGGGCTCAGATGAGGTCGATCCTAAGGATAATTGAAGATAAATCCGCGCCAACAGTTCCTAAGGAAATTATCCAGCGGGCCAGTCCGATGTTCGAGTGGGCGGTCGAAGAGGAGATTATCGAAACCAATCCGTTCGATGGCATCAAGCGCACCCCTGACAACAAGCGGAAGCGCTTTTTGACCGATAAGGAGATCATCGCGTTTTGGAAGGCGACAGATCAAATGTATTACCCGTATGGTCCGTTTTACAAATTGCTATTATTGACCGGTCAACGCCTTCGAGAAATTGGTTCTTCCAGTTGGAGCGAAATCGACCGGGACGCTGATATCCCCGTCTTCATTCTTCCTCCTGAGCGGCGCAAACATGGTGCCGATGCGCTGGTGGTGCCGCTGTCTGAACCGGCGCTATCTGTTCTTAGTAATGTGCCAATATTTTCCCGGGGTGATTATGTATTCACCACGACGGAAGGCGACCGACCGATTGATGGCTATCCGAAGGGCAAAGCTCGGTTGGATCGATTGATGCTGGAGGTGCTTCAGGAAGACGATCCAGGCGCAAAGCTTGCCGATTGGGTCAATCATGATTTGCGCCGTACCGTTGAAACCGGAATGGCGAAGATTGGAATACAGCCGCATATTTATGAGCAGGTGATCGGTCATGCCATCAAGGGCATCGAAGGAACCTATAACCAGTATCATTACCTACCAGAAAAGAAGGCTGCGCTAGAGGCTTGGGGCCGATACGTGATGAAGCAAGTTGGCCTTGGCGATGACAACGTGGTCGAGTTGAGCGAGGTTCGATGATGGGTGACCCAGTTCTAGATGTTTTGGACACTTATGATCGAGGAGATGGCTCCAAAGGGGGTGGTCCGTCGAAGCCTCTGCCCGACAACATTGATCGGAAGGCCATCCAGGATTTGCTTGAGTGGGGGCAGAAGAAAATCGCCCAGGGCAAATTTATGGAGATGATCGAGGACGATGCGGGAAATATCGCGAAGGAAGATCGTATCGGGCTTGATGCTGTGTTGGATACCGACCTGGCGGACATCCGTAAAATCATCGGTGATAATTATGTTTCACTTTGTTTTACAGAAAATGATTTTGATTTTTTGGATGAGGTTGAAGACCAGATTATCGACCTATCGAAGAAGCTTACCCGCGTCCGCGAAATGGCTGTTGCTGCTCGGAGCAAAGGTCTAGGTCGAGCTGGTCGACCTTCCGATCAGTCCTACGCCCTTACGCGGATCGCCGCTCGCGCCGCATTCTTTTATGACGAACATAGCGGCGGGCACAAATTTAGGACCGGGGGTTGGACGCGAGGAATGCCAAATCGAACAGCCTGCGGAGCGTGGTTTGTCCGATCTGTAATCGAAGTGCTTCAAAAGGACATGTTGAAAGGACTTCATGAGACCTTGAAGTCCGATGAATTTAAGGAAATGCTTGCCAAATATCGGAGTTGATTTCCGAAAGCCATATATCCCCCGCGTTCCAAGAAATCGTCTAGCGTTACTTCCAGCGATAACCGGAGGTAACGCTCATGAACCAGCTTTGCGCTGACCCATACCTCGGCATCAATGAGGTTCTTGAATTGGTGCCGTGGAGAAGCCGGATGCATATTTACCGGCTCGTAAAGGCCGGAAAATTTCCGCCGCCGATCAAGCTGACCGATGACCCTCAGGCTCGCAACTATTGGCGTGAGAGTACGATCCTAGGATTTTTGCAGGGCCGCGAGGCTGCGTGACATTTGGTTGTCACGCGAAGGCCCCCGACGCCTGAAAACGGGGGGCCTCCATAGGGGGGTAATATGACTGAAGCTATCGATGGGGATTCTAGCGGAAGCTCGCAATTCGACGAAGTAAAAAAGGCGGCAATACGCATGCTGAATATGGGTATGGCGCCAATCCCAGTAGCGTACAGAAAGAAAAGTCCGATTCATTCTGATTGGGCATCTTTATTAATAAATTCAGAAAATATCGGGCAGTATTTTAATAGAAAACCGTCCAATATTGGCGTTCTCACTGGTGCGCCTTCAGGCAATCTCGTGGATGTTGATATTGATCATCCCATAGCAGTTCGGCTTGGTTCAAAATTTATTCCTGATTCGGGCGCAATATTTGGCCGCAAAAGTAAACCCAGCTCCCACTTCCTTTTCTACTGCGATGATATGGCCGAAAACATAGTGACGTTTGAAGCCAAAGGTTTGGGCATGATTGTTGAGTTGCGGGGCGATAGTCACCAAACTGTAGTGCCGCCCTCGGTCCATCCATCCGGTGAGACTGTAGAATGGGACCGAAAAAGCAACTCAACCGATATCAAACCATCCACCATTGATTTTGATGAATTGAAAACGCTAGCAGGGTATCTCGCCGCAACCGTTCTCCTGATCCATGCGTGGCCTGAAAAAGGCAGGCGAAACGATACGGCAGGTGCATTGGCGGGGATGATGTTGCGAGCCGATCATGAAGTTGATCGAGTAAGTAACTTTATCAGGCTCATTGCTACGGAAGCGGGAGATGATGAGGCAAAATCCCGGGCGGCAAATGCCCGAACAATTTCAAAGAAGATTGGTGCGGATGGAAAGCGGATACCGGGTCTTCCAAAACTTCGAAAATTAATTGGTGCCGACTATGCGAATCTCGCCGCCAAATGGCTTGGAATTTCCGACAACAAACGCCGTGATAATGAAAGAGCACCGAGCCTGGACGATCTGCTGCCCGATGTTGAGCTTTGGCACAGTGAGGATGGGAAGCCCTTCGCAACGTTCGATGTTGATGAAATTCGTCAAACCCATTCGGTCGACGGCAAATCATTCAAGCGGTGGCTAAGTTTTCAATGGTACAAATTGAAAGGTAAGCCGCTTACCTCAGAAATGAGAAATAGCTTTGTCGGTATTGTGGCTGCCAAAGCCCAGTTTGAGGGTGAGAAGCATCGCGACTGGCTCCGAGTGGCTGATTCCGGTGGCAAACTTTATTTAGATTTGTGCGATGATAATTGGACCGCAGTTGAAATCGACGCCGAAGGTTGGCGTCTAACTTCTAATCCGCCGGTACGTTTTCGTCGCGGAGCAAATAGCCAACCGTTGCGGCTACCAATAAAGGGTGGCGCAATCGAGCGATTGAAACCGTTTTTGAATCTTGAGCATGAACGGGATTTTCCGTTGATTATTGCTTGGGCTGCAGCG
>ENA-OREN01000687-OREN01000687.1-marine-metagenome-genome-assembly--contig:-NODE-687-length-46234-cov-4.804537_pt1 | contig 46234 bp, 45 predicted proteins | sample MGYA00248624_ERZ508555 | MGnify/ENA primary metagenome ERZ508555 (study PRJEB26222, sample SAMN06267773) | marine metagenome | isolation source: Saanich Inlet, British Columbia, Canada | place... | reverse complement strand
GACCATCAGGCCGACGACATTGGCTATCTGAAAGGACTCGGTATTTCCGTGTTGCCCGTCTCCGAGATCGAAAACGTTATCCTTCTGCCTGCCGTCAGCCGGTCCATCGCTGAGAGTGAGGGCTACAATGGTGCCGATCTTGAAAAACTATTGGGTAATTTAAAAACGGCTGTTTTTGAAACGTTGAACTCAGCGGAAGCGATCGACGCCGTCGTTACCCGCTATTGCCGGCGGCGAATCGACCGCCTCTTGAAAAAAATTGATCTTAGCGAAGCCAATAACGTTCCCGACATCACGGCGGAGTACACGCGCCAAACGACCACACTCAACATCAAGGAAATTGCCCAGCAAGCCAAAGACCGAATTGAAGCGGCATTACGCGACGGCGACCTTCCCAAACTTCTGGCCAATTATGACAACAAAGGAATGATAGCGCTGGCTGCCACACACTTAAAAAAATCTAAGCGAGTGGACTTTGAAAGCTGGCTCACTCGGGTCCTGAGTAATAACAGTGAACCGGCGCTGGTCACGACAATACACGATTGCCTCCCCAAAATTTAACTTTAGTTCGGCACGTTAAAATTAAAGGGGACAAAATTATGGAGACATATTGATGACAAAAGCTGTTTTCCGCATCTATCCAAGAATTAACCAACCGACCACCTCTTCCGCGATAAAAGAAATATTTAACCGGCATAATGGCGCGGTGCTGCTTGTTGATTAATTGCCATTCGTAACCACCATCAGGCTTCGGCTTATCAAGGTTGGCCTTGAAGTAGCAAAAATTAGCCTCCCTATATTCGCCTTCGGCTATAACCCACAGCGCCAGAAAGGTGGCCACGATGCCGGTTGCTAACAACATAAATTTGTGGCGCCTCAGTGGTTCCACCCCGACAAATAAGCCGGCAACCGTGAACACCGCGCCGAACAACGTCGCAATGCCGATAAGTGACGCCCAATATACAAAAGGTGGTAACAAACTAAGCAAATGAACTGCCCCAACGACTCCATATAGCGCGACAACAACTGCCACCAACAAAAAAACTGAACGTATTTGTCCGCCAAGCATAACGCCGATTCATACCACGGCCCGCGCCGCGTGTGCATAGGGGAAAGGGATATATGCGCAATACGCTAATATAGCACATAAAGAGAACAATTATAAACTTATATTTCTAATTATTACGTATTCAATTGACAATTATAGGGATTTTTCATAAAATAAATTAATTATTTTACAGTTTCAGGAGACCACTATGACCCTCAATTCGAGGCAGGAGACCTTTTGCCATGCCTATGCATCCGGCGCCAACGGCACCCAAGCGGCGCGCCAGGCGGGCTATGGCACCGCCGGCGCTGCCAATCAGGCGTCCCGGTTGCTGCAAAACCCGGATGTTGCCGAGCGCATCGGCGAATTTCATGCCGATGCGGCGGCGGCGCGCACCGAGGCGGCGCAATCGCTGATGGATAAGCTGGAGCCGGTCTACCAGACCGGTTTGGATAGCGACGACGTGGATACGGTGTTGCAGGTGGTAGAATTACAGGCGCGTATCGCCGGGCTGATCAGCGGCGGCTCCATCTTGCCCCGTAGGGTTGGCCGGCCCGACGTGGCGGATCCCAGCCAAGGCCACATGGAGTTCATCAGAATGATGGAAGAAGAAGCCGATGCGGCAAAGGCGGAGGCTGAATTGGCGGAGGCTGAAGCGGCGGAGGCGGAGGCTGAAATGGCGGAGGCAGAGCCGGAGCCTGGAAATGCCCCGGAATGTCTATAAATGTACAGTAATGGTGATGATGTACATGCCCATACTGGGTGTCGTATGTCGCAAAACGGGGCGCAGCCGGTCTGGGGATAGCATGGTTGGCCTGACCGGCATCATTCTTGGCACCTGGGTCAATCGGTTGGCCCGGCACGGGTACGCATTGCCGCCCGAATGTGCGGACGCTAATATAGGGCAACTTTACGCAGCAACCGGCCAGCTGGCCGCAAAATAATCTTAAAGGGGAGCGATATGAAAAATTATCAGGACGGCGGCGAAGCCATTGTTGAGGCGTTTCGCAATCTCGGCATCAAATATGTGATCTCCTCGCCGGGCTCCGAATGGTCGCCCGTGTGGGAAGCCCTCACCCGCCAAAAACACGAGAAAAATCACGGCCCCGAATATATCCAGTGCTGGCACGAAACCCTCGCCGTCAATATGGCGACCGGTTACACCTGGATCACCGGCCAGGCACAGGCCGTGCTTGTCCACGCCGGCGTCGGCTTGTTGCAGGGAGCCATGGGCATCCGTTGCGCCATGCAGGCGGAAGTGCCGATGCTGGTGATGTCGGGCGAATCCGTCACCCTCGGCGCCGATGAGGATCTCCCCATAGAGCCGCAATGGTATGGCGGCGTCTCCCCCGGCGGCGCCGATAAATTGGTGGCGCCGTTCGTCAAATGGGCGTCGCACGTGCCCTCGGCACCGACCCTTTATCAATGCATCATCCGCGCCGGCGAGATGGCCCAGCGGGCGCCCATGGGCCCGATCTATCTGGACGTGCCGCTCGAGCATATGCTCGAAGACTGGTCGCCCGCCGGCGAATTGCGCCAGGTTCCGCCGGCGCCCGCGACGCAAGCCGCCAATGCGGAAATAGAAGCCCTCGCTGCCGATATCTCGGCGGCGAAAAATCCAGTGATCGTTACCGAAATTTCGGGCCGCGACCCGGCGGCGTTCGGCAATCTTGTGGCCCTCGCCGAAGCCGCCGCCATTCCTGTGATCGGCGGGCGCGGCACATCTTACGCCAACTTCCCCACCGACCACGACTTGTGGCAGGGTATCGATAATTACGGCCACCTGGCGGACGCCGATCTGGTCATTCTGGTGGGTGGGCGCACGCCGTGGTATCCGCCCAAGCGGCGTCCAAGCCCGGGCAAGATCGTCGCCATCGGCGATCACCCCCATAAAGAATGGCTGATCTATCAAGACCTCCATGCCGACGCCTATCTGGAAGGCGATATTGCCGCGACGCTGGCCGCCCTCACCGCCGCTATTGAAGGTGGCGTGGAGGCCAAAACCAAGGAGACCCGCCGCGCCAAATGGGCCGGGGAAAGCGCCAAGGCGATGGGCGTTTTGCAGGACCAGCGGGACACCGCCGTGGCCGAGGGTGGGCTCAACCCAGCCAGCGTCGGCGCCGCCATGCGCGCCGTGATGCCCGCCGACACCATCTTTGTCGATGAAACCATCACCCACTTTCCGCCGCTCCGGAAACATCTGCCGATGACGAGGGCGCAGACCCTTTACCGGCACACCGGCGGCGCCCTCGGCCAGGGGCTGGGGCTGGCGCTCGGCGTCAAGTTGGCGGCGCCGGAACGCCCGGTCGTGTTGTTCATCGGCGACGGCGGGATGCTTTATAATCCGATCACCCAGGCGTTCGGCGCATCGCGCGAGCACAACCTGCCGATCATCATCGTTATCATGAACAACGGCCACTACAAGGCGATGAAGAAAGGCCACGTGCATCACTATCCGGACGGTATGGTGGACGCCACCGAGCTGACCATGGGCATCGAGATTCAGGGCCCGGAGTTTGAACAGCTGGGTAGCCATTTCGGCATCAAAGGCACCCGCGTCGAAACTTATGCGGCCTTGCATGCCGCCCTCGAAGACGCCTTGAAGGAAACCAAGGACGGCTCGGCAGTGATTATCAACGCCATCTTGCCGGATTAGAGAAACGCGCTAATCTGCGTTAAGTCCTTGAAAACATTTACTTCCATCCCCATATGCAAGGGATGGGAAAAATTGTTCAAATGCCGGAGCCGTCCTCGGGCGACAAGCTCGCCAAAGTCGACGCCGATCGCCGGCTTGAAAATGACCGCCGCTCGGAGCAGCGCCGCACCATGGCCGCGTCCCTATTGGAAGAAGGCATGCTGGTGTTCGAGCAAGGCGACAGTGGCGACCAGGCCTATATCATCAAGTCCGGCGTGATTGAAATATTCGCCACCGCCGACGATCAGGAAACCATCCTCGGCACTCTGAACGAAGGCGCCCTGTTCGGTGAAATGGCCTTGATCGATAATTCGGTGCGCATGGCCTCGGCGCGCGCCGTCGGCGGCACGGCGGAGATTTATACCATCACCCGCCAGCTCTTCGAGGACCAGTTGGATAGCGCCAATCCGTTCATCGCCAAATTGCTGAGCATCCTCGCCGCCAATTTGCGCGCCAACAGCGCACTGATCGCAGGCTCCGGCGACTAGCGCATTTAACCGGCAGCGACATTAGGGCCAGTGCCACCCGATGATCTCCAACAAGATATCCGGCATCGGCACATTTGCGGTCACGAACTCGGCGCTGATGGAAAGGGTGAAGGCGCCGAGCAGCGAGATGGCGATACCGACCAAAGTCCAAAAGCTGTAATCCTCATGCTCCCGGTTGAGGAACCAGCCGAAGATCACCCGGAATATAATCAGCGTCTGAAGAAGCGGCGCCACCACCGTCACCGGGGCGATGGCCAGGGCCATGAAGCGAAACACATGGGACAGACACACAAGCACCCCGGAAAAGGAAAACCAGCGCAGCGAGCGCGCATCGACGGCCAGCACCTGCTCGCGCCGGCGGCCCGCCAGGAGCATGACCGCGATGACCAGCGTCGCCGCCACGTAAGAGACCACGCCGCCCGGCAATCCGGCGCTGGGGCTGGAGCCTTCCAGGGCGGCGCGCACGAAAATCGACGACGAGCCAAAACCCAGGACTGACAGCGCAGCGTACAAATAGCCTTGTAGGTATTTGGGTTGAAATTCAGATTTTGGTTTTGGGCCCACATCCCCGGCCCGAGCTTTTCGGGTTTTCAAAATGGCCAGCGAGCCCAACAGGATAAGGCCGATGCCAAGCAGGCGAAGCGGTGTCAGCACTTCGTCCAGAAATAAAACCGCGCCGCCCAGCGAAACGATCAGCGTGGTTTGCTGGACCGGGCCGGCGAGGTTGGTGCCCAGGGCGCGGATGGCGCTGTAATTCCAAAACCGGCCCCAGATAAAATGCACGATGCCGGCGAGGGACAGGAACAGATACGCCGCCGGCGAAAACGTGAATACCGCCCCCGCCGTCCCGGCGATCAGCGCGCCGATCAAAAATACCAGCACGCCAACCGGCACCGATATGGCCATCGCCTGAAAGGGCGTGCCGGTCAGCACGCCGCGCCGGATCGAGACATCGTTCAGCCCAAATGAGGCCGCCGACAACAGTGCAAGGATACCGCCCAGCATAGTAGCGCTTAAGCGTCCGGGTTGGGAAAAGCGAAGGCTTCGATGACGCCGGCGCGCGCTTGCATATTTTGCCACCAGGCACCGAGCCGTGGGCGTGCCGAGAAATCAGCCAAGCGGTCTAGGCCGTTGGCTTCCATGCGCTCCAAAAACGGCGCGATGGAAATATCGGCGAGGCTGAACGCGCCCAGCAGCCAGTCGCGCCCTTCCAGCATAACTTCCATTTCGTCCAATATATCGGCGAGGCGCGCTTCGGCGCGGACCTCGGCCTCCGCAGATACGCCGGCGGCCAAACGTTCCAGCATGCGTTGGCGGCGGTCGGGGTTGCCGATGCGCAAGATCAAATCTCTTTGCGCGCCCTCGGATAAATGGCTGACCCTCGGCACGTGGCGCCGGTTATAGCTTATGAGGTTGATATTGGCGTGCACCACATGCTCGAACTTATCCAACATCTCGCGCATCTTGGCGCGCTTCAATGGATCCTCCGGGGTCAGCGACGCGCCCGCAAATGCGTCGTCCAGATATTGGATTATGACATTGCTTTCGATCACCACATTGCCGTCATGTTCTAGGGCCGGCACCACCCCGTTCGGGTTAAGCGCCAGATACCAAGGTTCCAAATTTTCCATCTTTTTGGTGATATCAATATGATGGCTTTGCCATTCGATGGCTTTCTCGGCCAGGCAGATACGCACCCGCCGCGAGCAGGTAGAGCTCCAAAAATGATACAAAGTCAGCATGATAATATTTAAGCGCCCGGCACGCTCCAGCTATCATAGCGGAGCGCGTCGATATCGATGGTATTGCCGTGGCCGCGGGCCGGCCCGCGCGGCAAATCGCCAGAACCTTCGAACCCCTCATAACAGAACAGCTCGATCACATTGCCCGACGGATCACGGAAAAACATCAAGGTTTCAATACCCTGGCGGGTCCAAAAGTCGGAGCTGGGCACGCCGCAAGCGCCCAGCCAATCTTTCATGGCCGACAACTGATCCGCCTCGGCAACGAAAGCCAGATGCGGGTATTCGGTGTTTTCCTTCATAAAGGTGCAGCCTACCGAGCCGATTCCGATGCGGGTTCCGGCCAGATTAAACAGCGCAAAGGCCTCTTGCTGTACGACCATCTCGCCGCCGAGGACATCGCGGTAAAAGCGGATGCCCTCGTCCAGATCACGGCACGGCATGGAGACGTGATCGACAGATTTAAGCTCGGGCGGTCCGCTGACATTGGTTTGTGTCGACGGCATGGTATCTGGTCCTGCCATGACCTGATCCTCCAGAGTTATTCGGGCGGCTGCAAATGATAGCCGGGTGTCGATTCGGATATTCCGACTTCTTTTTCGTTCATCTCAAACTCGATCTCGGCGAACAGGGGCGTCGACAAATAGCGCTCGCCGGTATCGGGCAGCATACACAGAATATTGGCGCCGTCGGAGGCTTCCTCGCAAACTTGAAGCGCGCCGGCCAATGTAGCGCCGGCCGAAATGCCGACGAAAATGCCCTCTTGCGTCGCCAATTCGCGGCTGCACTTCATGGCATCGGGACCGGCAACGGTAATCAGCTTGTCGATCAAATTCATATCGATCGCGTCACCGGTGATCTTCGGGATGAAGTCCGGGGTCCAACCTTGCATGGGATGCGGCTTGAAGGCGGGGTGGCCGGCGGCGGGCGAGCCATCGGCGTTGCGTTCCTGCGGCGCGCCATCGGTCAGCATGGCGGCGTCGGCGGGCTCGCAGACCATGATCTTGGTATCGGGGCTTTCTTTTTTGAGCACCCGCGCGACGCCTTTCAAGGTGCCGCCGGTGCCAAACCCGGTCACCCAGTAATCGAGCTTGGTATCATCAAAATCACGCAATATTTCCACCGCCGTGGTTTTCGAATGAATGTCCGGATTGGCTTCATTTTCAAACTGGCGGGTCAGGAACCAGCCATGCGCCTCGGCCAACTCGGCTGCCTTGTTGACCATGCCGGTGCCTTTTTCGGTGGCCGGCGTCAGCACTACTTGAGCGCCCAGAAAACGCATTAGCCGGCGCCGCTCGACACTGAAACTCTCGGCCATGGTCAACACCAGCGGATAACCCTTCTGCGCACAGACCATGGCGAGGCCGATACCGGTATTGCCGCTGGTCGCTTCGATCACGGTCTGACCGGGCTTAAGCGCGCCGGATTTCTCGGCTTCCTCGATCACGCCGAGGGCCAACCTGTCTTTGACCGAGCCCAACGGATTGAAGGCTTCGATCTTGGCGAACAGATTTACATTGGCGGGCGCCAGCTTGTTGATTCTGACCACCGGCGTGTTGCCGATGGTGCCGAGAATACTATCGTGTCGTTGTCCCATGGTTTGTTACCTTCCCTGATGTTTGCATGAATTTCGTTTAAGATTTTGCGCCGCCCACCTCAATTAATTCGATGGTGACGCCGTCGGGATCGTCGAAGAAGACTTGCCGTACGGAAAAGCTCTCGATCTGGTTGCGACGATGTTCGATGCCGAGGCTTTCGATGCGTTCAACGGCCGCGTCCAGATCGGTAACGCGGAAGGCGATATGCTGGAAAATCTCGGTCTCCCTGGCGGCATCGCCCTTCGCAGCGCCGCCTTGAGAGATATGAATGATCGGCTGATCGCCGGCATAGACCCAGCGCAGGGGCCGGTGCGACTTGGGCACCGGGCCGTCTTTCAGATCCAGCACGTCTTCGTAAAACTTTACCGAGCGGTCCACATCGCGGACATCGATATTCACATGGTGCACGTTGGCGACTTCAATCATATCGACCCCGCTTTGCCAGCCTTACCGCCCGTTAGTCCCAGAACATCATGGTGCGAATTTCGATACTTTCCCGGGGCGCCGAGTCTGTGGCGGCACCCGGAAGATCGAAGGTGCCGTGGGCGGTCCAGCGTGCCGTACCGTCGGTGAGCGAATCATAACATTTCAGCAAGACCACTTCGTGGCGCTGCATTTGGGAAAAATAGACCCAGCGCTGATCGGAATTGTAGGCGGTGCTCAAGATGCCGCCGATGCGGTCCTCATAGCGCCGTTCAGAGACAATCATATCGGCGTCGGCCAGGCTGTCCCAGCCGCAGATGGCAAGTGGCAAGTTCTCCACCGGGCCGCGGAGCGGGCGCCACACATTGACCGAGCCAAAGCGTTTTTTGAGACGCGCCTCGGCCTCGTCAGCGGGCAAGAGATCGCGCACCCTTTGCTCGGCGGAGCGGATGGTGAAATCATTGTGCATGGCGCGCACCGGCGGGCGCAGTTCCATCTCTTCGCGCTTGGCCTCGTCGGCAACCCGGATGGTGTGATCGAAGACCACTACTTTGGAGGCGCCGGTAACGCCGGCCACCAGATTTTCAATTTCCGGGTAATAGACGCTTTTAACTTGTTCTTCGTCGAAGAAATCCTTCATCTCCGAGGTGCAGTTCATGAAGGCGAAGCCTTCGCGGTCCATATCGAATTGATCGGCGATAGAGCGCACATCATGCGCCGTGATTTCGCGCTCCTCGACCGCGCCTTTTCTTTCGTCGCGGGCACTCCCGGGCGCATTGGCGATGGTCACCGGCACCTCACCGTTATCGACGGTAAAGGACGCGCTGGTGACGATGCTTTCCAGATTTGCTGTATCAAACATTGGATCACCCTAATTGTTTTTAAGAAACCAGGTTGGAAATACTATAGGCGAGACCGCTACAAGCTTCACGTCATAATTTAAGGCAATCACCCTATGGAAGCTGTGGACGTTGGCCATCGGAGCCGATACCATTTCTTGTCAATTTTGAAATACCGGGAGAAATAGCAAAGATGTCCGAAGCCAGGTTATTCCAGCCAATCAAGCTGGGAGGTTTAGAATTGAGCAACCGCATCGTAGTTGCGCCCATGTGCCAATACAGCGCCATCGACGGCACCATGACCGATTGGCATATCCACCACTTAAGCTCCTACGCCATTTCCGGCGCCGGGTTGTTCATTGTCGAGGCCACCGGTGTCGAGGCGGCGGGCCGCATTTCGCCCCAATGCACTGGGCTGTATTCCGACGAGAACGAAGAAGCCATGACGCGCGTGCTGGCAACGGCGCGCCAGTTCGGACCCACCGCCATGGGCATCCAGATCGCCCATGCCGGGCGCAAGGCGTCCTCCATCGTTCCGTGGAAGGGCACCGGCGCCCTGCCCGAAGATGATCCCGAAGCCTGGCAGACGTATGGTCCGTCCGCCGTGCCCCATTCGGAAAACTGGCCGACCCCTATCGCCCTAGATACCGCCGGCCTCAAACGCGTCAAGGACGGCTTTGTGGACGCGACCAAACGCGCCCTTCGCATCGGCTATGAGTTGGTCGAAGTGCATTCCGCGCACGGCTATCTATTGCACCAGTTCCTGTCGCCCGTTTCCAACCAGCGCGCCGACGAATATGGCGGCAGCCTGGAAAACCGCATGCGCTTTCCGCTGGAAGTGTTCGATGCCATGCGCGCCGTTTGGCCCGAGGACAAACCCCTCGGCGTGCGCGTGTCGGCGACCGATTGGATGGAAGACGCCTGGGACATCAACAGCACCGTCGCCTACGCACAGGCCTTGAAGGAACGGGGCTGCGATTTCATGGATATCTCGGCCGGCGGTATGTCGCCCGATCATGCCATTTTGATGGATCTGGGGCCCGGCTATCAGACCGAGTTCGCCGCCCAGGTAAAACGGGAAACCGGATTGCCGACTATGGCCGTGGGGCTGATTACCGAGCCGAAACAGGCCGAGCATATCTTGCGTTCGGGCCAAGCCGACATGATCGCGTTGGCCCGCCAGATGATGTACGACCCACGCTGGGCCTGGCACGCGGCGGAGGAATTGGGCGCGCTGCCCGCCTTCCCGCCCCAATATGGCCGCGCCCACCGAAACTTCAATCGGCGCCCAGCGCCTTAATGCGCCGGCTCCGATTTTGATTTGATGGCCGGCGCGGTTATAGTCTTGATTCTCTAAGGACCTATGAGGTGCCATCATGGCATTACGCGACCGCATAAAAGGCGCCCTAGCCCGCAAGAAACCGGAGGCAGAGGCGCCCGACGAAGAAAGCGAATTAAAGAAATACAGCCTCGACCGCAACCAGTGCTGGGCCCTGTTGATGACCCGCGTCGATTCGGCACACGAATTGACCGAGCATGACTGGTTCGCAGACACCATCCAAAGTTTGATCGATATCGAAATGGTGCAGATATTGGAGCGCGGTGATAAAACCGTCTGGCGCCTGACCGGGCTCGGGGAAAACATCACCGAATATCTAGCCCACGCCAACGTCCGCCTCACCATCGACGGAAACGCAAGTATCTTTTAAATTTTGGCCTCGGCGCGACGGGTTAGCTTGGCCGCCAATTTGGGCGCGGTTCCGGTGCGGCTCCACGGGCACTGGCCGATGCATATGCCGCAGCCCCGGTTCTCGACGAAATAAAGGATACATTCGTCGAAATCGACATACCATTTGTCTTCGCCGCGCACGGTCTGCTTCATAGGCTTGATGGCGTCCACCGGACAAACCTTGGTGCAGACTTGGCAAGAGGCGCAGAAATCGTCGGCGCCGAAAGCATCGGGTGCCTCGGCAACCAGTGGCAGATCGGTCATCACGCAGGCCAGGCGAAACGAGGAGCCGAACTGCCGGTTGATCATCGAGCCGTGCTTGCCCAGTTCGCCGAACCCGGCCTCAATAGCCGCCGGGATCATCAACACCGGCCCGGCGATGGGCCCGCCATGGGGATGCGCGTCCCAGCCGTGCCCGCGCAGCCAGCCGGCCAGCTTGTAGGCGGCGCGGGTGCCCCGGCCGTATTGGTTCTGTACTTCTGTCTGGGATTTTTCGCTGGGCGCTGTCTTCAGGCAGTCCCAATCCATGGCGACGCCGAGCACGATGATCCATTGGTAGTTGGCTTCATAGCCGTCGAATACCCAATCCTGGTTGAGCCGCACGATGCCGACGATATCGGATTCCAATTCCAGCGCCGCCGCTTTCACTTTGGCGGCGGCGGCGTCCGGCGTCCAATCGGCGGCTTCGGACGCCAGGTCAGGCATCGGCTTTGACATGAATTCCTGGTTGGCGGCCCGATGCATATTGGCGCCCGGCGCGGTGCCGTTGGCGAAGAACCAGTTTTGCAGATCACCGTGGGCGAGGATATCCGGATCGTGCCACATAACCGGCGAAGCGTTACGCTTTTCGGCCTCGCCAAGGCCGTTGATGTGGTTGCCGCTACGCTCCGGCAACAGGTTCAGGACTTCCTGGCGGGCCCGGAACGGGGCGTCTTGGCTGGGGTCTGTCATAGCGCTGCCTCCACTTGCCTTTCCGTTAAACATATTGCCTCATGGGGGCGCTGATCAAGGGTGCGAAACATCGCGACAGGGGTATTAAAAATTGCTCGGGGGAATTCTCGCGCTTCTAGCAGCCGCACTATTCGGGCTGAACAATGCCGCCACAAGGCGCGGCGTGCTCACCGGAACCGCCCTGCAAGGCATGTCCATTTCGGTCCCGGTTGGCTTGCCGCTGTTTTTCATCGCCGCCCTGGCAACCGGCAGCGCCGCGGATATTTTCCATTTCCCAGCGTCCTCAGTTTTGTTGCTGGTCACCGCCGGCGTCGCCCATTTCATCTGGGGCCGGTTCTGTAACTATCAGGCGCTACAATCCATGGGCGGCAATCTGGTGGGGCCGGTACAGCAAGTGAGCCTTTTGATTTCCCTCGCCCTCGCCATCATATTTTTGGGCGAGGTGTTAACGCCGCTACGCATTATCGGCATCATCCTTATATTCATTGGCCCGCTGGTTATGCTGCGTTCGCGCAAAGCTCAGGTGGAACCCAAGGCGACACCCAAGTTCGAGCCCAACTACGCCAGGGGCTTCACCTTCGCGGCCCTGTCGGCACTCGGTTATGGATCAAGCGCGGTGCTTATTCGCGGCGCCGTCATCGATGTCAGTTTCGGTGCCAGTCTGGCCGGCGGCGTCATCGCCTATGGTGCCGCCACCTTGGTTTTGCTGCCGGTGCTCTTCTATCCCCGCTTTACCAGGGAAATCTTGTCCATGAACCGGGCAACCGCCAAATGGTTTACCCTGTCTGGTTTCGTTGTCTGCACCTCGCAAATCCTGCGCTTCATGGCGTTGACCATCGCGCCGGTCGCGGTGGTCGCGCCGATCCAGCAGACGACCACCATATGGCGGATGATATTCGGCTGGTTCCTCAACCGGGACCATGAGGATTTTTCTTCCTGGGTGCTGGCCGGTATCGGCGTGTCGCTGCTCGGCGCTCTCACGCTGACGCTGAGCACCGAGTTTGTTATCACCAACGTGCCGTTACCGGATTTGTTGATTTCCATCGCCCGTTGGCAGTGGCCTTAAGGCGATACGGCGACTACAATTCAACACACAGGAAAATTTAGGGAGACGATGCATTGGCCAATTTCTACAAACCCGATCTCGGCGCCAACCCAGAAGACCCGTTCGCCCGCGACGAGGCGGACAAGCTGGTGCGCCGGGCCTACTGGCTGGACATGGGCGACCGTTCGGTAATTCTTGCAATGACCCAGGGCATCGGCGGCCACCTTCATAACGATCAGAAGCGCAGCCATCTGGAAGATATCGGCCGCACCCACCTGATTGATGCCATCTGCGTGCAGGAGATTCTTCCGCCCGAGGAGGGAGATTAGCCATGACCACGATTGTGCTTTGCCACGGCGCCTGGGGCGGCGGCTGGTCCTGGACCGGCGTCGCCGATATTCTTCGGCATCAAGGCCACCGGGTGTTCGTGCCCACCTATACCGGCCTCGGCGAGCGAGCGCATCTAGCCAGCGCGGATGTGGATTTGAGCACCCACATAAAGGACGTTCGCGCCCTCATCGAATGGGAGCGACTGGATCAATTCGTGCTCGCCGGGCACTCTTATGGCGGCATGGTGATCTCCGGCGTCGCCGACGCCGAATGGCAGAAAATCACCCGGCTCATTTATCTGGACGCCTTTTTGCCCGGCGATGGCCAAAGCCTCAATGACCTGACGGGGCCCGAGCGCGCCGCCGCCGCGCAGGCCGCCGCCGATGAACACGGGGACGGCTGGCTGTTGCCGCGCCCGCCGGGCAGTATTTCCAAGACTATGCCCGCCGAGGGGCGCCAATGGATCGAAAGCCTGGGCCGCCCGCATCCCTTGAAGTCTATGACCGAAAAACTTTCCCTTGTCGGCAACCACCTGAAGATCGCCGACAAGGTTTATGTGTTGGCATCGGAAAATCCGGGCTCACCGTTCCACCAGTTCGCCGATCAGGTACGCGACCAGGACGGCTGGACGAGCTTGGAGCTGCCCACCCATCACCACATTTTTCAATCCATGCCCGCCGAGACCGCCGCAATTTTGGCCGGGGAATAGCAGGAAAACCGTTTATGACCGATATTGTAACCACCAAATCCGGCCCCGTTGCCGGCACCACAGCCGAGAACGATGCGTCCATCCGCATCTTCAAGGGCATCCCTTACGCCAAGGCGCCCAAAGGCGATTTGCGCTGGCGCCCGCCGGAGCCGGCGGAGCCTTGGGACGACGTGTTCGAAGCAGATACATTCGGCCTCGACTGCCCGCAGGAGCCGTTCATGCCTAGATCGCTGGCGCCGGGCATGGGCGAGGATTGCCTGAACCTCAATATTTGGACACCGGCCAAGGACGCCGGCGACAAGCTGCCGGTGATGGTCTGGCTTTATGGCGGCTCCTACGTGCGCGGCAGCGCCGCCGACACCCGTAGCGACGGCGAAGTGTTTGCCAAAAAGGGTGTTGTCTATGTGACATTCAATTACCGCGCCGGATTGTTCGGCTTTTTCGCCCATCCGGAACTGACCAAGGAATCGCCGGAGAACTCGTCCGGCAATTACGGGCTTTTGGATGCCTTCGCGGCGATGAAATGGATTCGCGAAAACGTCGAAGCCTTCGGCGGCGATGCGGGCCGGGTGACCGTGTTCGGCGTATCGGCGGGCTCGGCCACCATCTCATTGCTGATCACATCGCCGCTTGGCGCGGGGCTCTGGGACCAGGCCATCTTGCAAAGCCCCGGCGCCTTTCGCCCACTCTATAATTTGGAGGACGCGGAGCAAGAGGGCCGAAAGCTGGGCGATGATCTGGACGCGATGCGCAAAATGACGCCGGAAGAGATACTGGCGCGCACCCCCGATTTCCAGCCAAGGGTGCGCGGCCTGACCACGCCTCGGGTGCTGCGCCCGATCCGCGACGGCTGGGTAATCCCGCTGGAAGAGCGCGACGCCTTCGCCGCCGGCAAGGTCAACGTGATGCCAGTGATCATCGGCAACATGGAAGACGAGGGCTCTTGGGGCGTAGAAAGCTGGCCCATCGAAACCATGGACGCCTACCGGGAATTATTGGATACCAATTTCGGCGCGCAAACGGATGAAGCCTTAAGCCTCTATCCGGCCACCGATGACGATGATATCAAACACAGGCTCGGCGAATTGTTCGGCGACACCCAGTTCACCTACGGCTCCTGGCGGCTGGCCTCCGACATGAACAAACTGGGCGCCCAATCGTTCCGCTATGTCTTCACCCGCCGGGCGCCAGGCATGGACGGCGCACCCGGCCACGGCGACGATGTGGAATATGTGTTCGGCAATGTGAAGGATGGCCGCCCCGGCTACGAAGAAACCGACCACGCCCTTTCGGACGTGATGATGGACGCCTTCATCCGCTTCGTCGAAACCGGTGATCCCAATGGCGAAGGGCTGATCGACTGGCCCGCCTACACCGAAGCCGATGACCGCTATCTGGAAATCGGCGATGAATTTTCGGTCAGCAGCGGCTGGCGCACTCCGCAGATGAAGTTCCTGCACAAATACCTGGGCGGCTCATAGAGAACCCTACTCCGCCGCCTTATCGGCAATGCCGATATTGTCAGGCGCGAGATTGCGCCAATCGGCGCCGGCGGGAATTTCGGTATCGGCTACGGCGCGAACTTTGGTCAGGTCCGGCAAGGGCGGTGCATCTTCACCCGCCGCCACTGCCTTGGCCGCTTCGAGTAATATATGGCGCATATGGACAACTGCCGCGTCCGCTGGCACCAGATGTTCAGCTGTGCGGTCAAAGATCGGCCCCATGGAAAGCGCCACGGCGGCGTCTTCAGGCTCCAACCCCTTAAGTCCGGACCAGCTTTCGTTCATCGTGGAGCGATCCTGGCCGAAGCGGTTCTCCCAGGTGCCGCGCCACTTGAAATCTTCCTCCGAATAAAGCCTCGGATCATCCAGGCCAGATTGCTTCAACTGGCGCGGCCGGTCATCGGTGAATTCGCCGAAGGCGACCAGATAGGTGGATGTGTTCTCATCGTCCCTCGGCACCTCGAACAAGGTGGCGGTACGCACTTCGGCGGGGATGATGCGCGCCGACGGCATGATGAACGGCACGATGCGGATGCTTTGTCCGCCGTTCTCGCCTTTGCGGATGGCGGCATAGTGAAAGCCAAAATTGGTGGTTTCGATGCTCAATGCGGGCGCATCGTCAGCGACCGCCAGGCCACCTGGATTATTGGCGTCGGTGTTGCGTTCGAATATACCGGACGCCCAACCGGGGTTGGCCATGTCGGCGTGTAAGATGCCCACGTGGGAGGAGTCCAGCCCGCCCTCCAGCAACTGCGAGTAATTGCAGTTAAGATCGACCCGTGCCACATAAAGATTGCTCACCGGTGGCTCAAAAAATGCGAAATGGGGAAACGCCGGTTCTTTATCGGCGGGCCCGAAATAGCCCCAGATCAGACCGCCTGCCTCGCGCACCGGATAGGAAGCCGCCTTGAAGCCGGTGCAAAATTCCGGGTCGGGATGGTTGGGCGCGTCCAGCAATTGGCCGGTCACATCGTATTTCCAGCCATGATAGATACAGCGCAGACCGTTTTCCTCATTGCGCGCCAGTGCCAGGGATGCGCCCCGGTGCGCGCAGTATTCGTCCAGCAGGCCGAGGGTGCCACTTGAATCACGGAAGGCCACAAAATCTTCACCGCAAAAGCGCACCCGCACCGGATCGCCGTCCGGCGCAGATAATTGCTTGGCGTCGGCGATGGGGTTCCAATAGGAACGGAACACCTTGCCCATGGGCGTATCAGGCCCGACCCGGCACAGCACTTCATTATCTTCCCGGCGCATAGCTAGCTCCTAATCGTTGCTCAAGCTCGTGGATCTTGAAATGGCAGGCCGAAGCGGGCGCGCCCGTAATTGATGGCCTGGGTGTCCCAATTGATGGCCACTTGCGAGGCTGCGGCGTGCACATCCCGCCAGCAACGCTGCACGTGGCTGGAAGGCTGTATGCCGCGCATACCGGCCAGGCCATAGAGCCGGTCGGTAGCTCGTAATGACAGGACAACCGCATAGGCGTTGTTGCGCCGCCATGCGGTGCGTTGCAACAATGTTGGGATTTCGCCGGCTTCGGTCATCGCCTCGGCGGTACGGCAATCGCGCGCCAAGACCGCCCAGGCGGCTTCGATCTCGGCCGCTGATTCCGCAATGCGCAAGAAGATCGCCGGCTGCTCGGCCAGCTTGGCGCCAAACACCGAGGAGCGGCTTTCAATATCGTCTTCGGTCAATTCCAGCGCGCCCCTTGCCATACCCAGCGGCGGCGCCGCGAACAATTTGGCGCCGACTCCCCAAAATGGGATTTTATAAAGATTGCCCGGATTGATGGCGCTGCCAGCGGTCGGCCCGCCATGCATTGTTAGCGAACTGATCATGCGGTAATCAGGGATGAAGACTTTTTTCATTGCGATCGAGCGACTGCCGGTACCGGCGAGGCCGGTTACGAACCAATCGTCGATAATCTCAAATTCAGATTTCGGCACCAGGGCGAAGCGATGCTCCGCCGGGCCGTCTTCAGGGCGGAGGAATATTTGCAGATTGACCCAGCTCGCAAAATCGACGCCGCTGGAATAGTTCCAGATGCCGTCGACGAGGAGCCCGCCGTCCACCTCCTCCACATGGGCGTCTTTGCCGGGATGGGCGGAGGCGATCACGGTGCCGGGATCGTCGCCCCATAATTCTTGCTGGCATTTGGGATCTTTCATGCCGTTGATCAGCCCGTGCACGGCGATGTTGGTGAATATCCAGGCGCTGGAGCCGCAGCCACGACCGATCTCGGCGGCCAGATCCACCATCAGACCGATATCCATCTCCAGCCCACCGAAGGCTTCGGGCTGAAATATCCGGTAAAACCCCGAGTCCTGGAATTCGGCATGGGTATCGGTGGAAACCGCCCGGTTGTTTTCGGTCGCCTCTGCCCGCTCGCGCAGAACCGGCACCAGATCTTGAGCCCGCTGGATCATTTCCCGGCGCAATTCTGATTTGTCGTTCACGGCACCGCCCTTCCCTACTTTCTCCAATCATAAGTATCTTGGCCCGCCGCGGCGAACAATGTCTGGTTTCGGCAGGGCTAGGCATTTAGTTTATTTCCATGAGCCCGGACAACCGTATCCCCGTGACCCATGTGGGCAGCCTGATCCGCCCGCCGGCGCTGGTTCAATACCTTGCCGCCATGGAAGCCGGCGAAAGCGTCGATGATGCAGGCTTCCAGGATTGCCTCCAACAATCGGTCATCGACGTGGTGCAATCCCAGGCCGATCACGGCGTCGATATAGTCAGCGATGGCGAGTTCGGCAAATCCCATTCCTGGTCCCGCTATGTGCTCGACCGGTTATCGGGGTTCGAGCTGCACGAACAAGAAAGCGCCAGCAAACTGAAATCCGGCGAGGTGATTTCCGCCGGCAACGACCGCCGCCTGTTTCCAGATTTCTACGCCGACTACGACAAGTCCCAAGGCTTCTCCGGGCTCATGGGCACCTGGGTCTGCGCCGGCCCGATCACCTATTCCGGCGGCGATGAATTGCAGCGCGACATTACCAATTTGAAGGCGGCCATGGCCAAGACCGGTGTGGCAGACGGATTTCTGCCGGTGGTCGCGCCGGCCAGCGTGGCGCCAGAACGCCGCGATGAATACTATGCCAGTGACGAAGAATTCGTGTTCGCCATCGCCGAAGCCATGGCCGAGGAATACGCCGCCATCGTCGATGCTGGATTGTATGTGCAGATCGACGATGCCCATTTGCCGTTTATGTATGACCGCATGGTTCCGCCGGCCAGCCTCGCCGAATACCGGGCCTGGGCAGGGCTACGCATCGATGCCCTCAACCATGCGCTTGCCGGCATTCCCGAAGACCGCGTCCGCTATCATATCTGTTGGGGCAGCTTCAATTCGCCCCACCTCGGCGACGTCGCATTGGCGGACATTGTCGATCTCGTCTTGAAGGTAAACGCCGGCGCCTATGCGATCGAGGGCGCCAACCCGCGCCACGCCCACGAATGGCGCATCTGGGAAGACGTCAAATTGCCGGACGGCAAGACGCTGATCCCCGGCGTCGTCACTCACTCCACCAACATCGTCGAGCATCCCGAACTAGTGGCCGAGCGCCTGGCCCAATTTGCTGGGCTGGTGGGAGCGGAAAACCTAATGGCCGGCACCGATTGCGGCTTTGCCCAAGGCCCCCTAGTGCGCCGGGTGCACCCATCGGTGCAATGGGCCAAGCTCGAAGCCCTGGCCGAAGGCGCGGCGATTGCCAGCGGACGCTTGTGGTAACATAATTCAAGGCCCCGCCAAGGAGGAACCAATGGACGCCATCAACTACCCGATCATCGACGCCGACGCCCATGTCATTGAGAGCGACGACACCTGGGATTTTCTGGAACCAGCAGAGGCCAAATATCGGCCCACGCTGATCGATGATCCGGACAATCCCAGCGTCAGCTACTGGCAGGTCAACGGCCAGCGTGGCCCCATGGCGTTGCAGGTGGAAAGTGAGGACGATTTGGAATCCCGCGCGCAATTGTCCAAACGCCGGACCGGCACGCCCCGGGAATCCCGGCGTATGCAGGACACCACCAAGCGCGTCGCGCATATGGATGATCTCGGCATCGACGTGCAGGTGCTGCACGCGACTATGTGGCTCTTGAACCTGACCTCGGAACCAGATGGCGAGGCAGCACTGGCCCGGTCCTGGAACAAGTGGCTGGCGGCAACCACACAGGCGAGCAGCGATAGGCTGCGCTGGTCGTGCCTGGTGCCATCTTCCATGCCGGACGAGGCGATCAACCAGATGCGCTGGTCCAAGGAACATGGCGCCTGCGCCGTGTTCCTGCGCCCTATGGAAGGTGAGAAATGGGTGACCGACCCGGCCTTTTATCCGATCCTTGCCGAGGCCGAAGCCCTTAACCTTGCCATTGCCATCCATATCGCCAACGCCAATCCGGCCAACGTCTCCATGTACGACAATCTCGCCGCTGGCGGCCAGACCAAGGCCTGGGGCATCTTCCGGGTGCCCACCGTACAAAGCTGCATGTTCCTGATCATGAGCGAAATTCCGAAACTGTTTCCCAAACTGCGCTGGGGCTTCATCGAGTCTGCTGCCCAGTGGATGCCGTGGGTGCACAACGAAAGCGTCCGCCGCATGGAGACGTTGGGGCTAGCGGTACCGGACAATGTGTTCGAATCCGCCAACGCCTATATCACCTGCCAGAGCGACGACGATCTTCCCTGGGTCTTGAAATATGCCGGCGAGAACAGCCTGATGATCGGCACCGATTACGGCCATTCGGACCCGTCGTCAGACATCGATTCCATCAATTTCATTCGCGAGCGGGACGATCTGGCCGAAGACACCAAGGCGCGTATCCTTTACCACAACCCGGCCCGGCTTTACGGGCTGGACTGAAGCACAAACCATACCAAACAGGGGGAAATTCCGATGAAAATCAAGGCAGCCGTGTTTCGGGACGATAGTGGCGTTCCATCCATCGAAGAGCTGGATTTGACCGGCCCTGGCCCCGGCGAGGTTTTGGTACGCATCACCGCCACCGGCGTCTGCCATACGGATTTGAAATCCGCCGGCGCCGGCAGCCCGGTGCCGAAGCCCACCGTGCTCGGCCACGAAGGCGCGGGCATTGTCGAGGAAGTCGGCGCCGGTGTCTCCAAAGTCGCGCCCGGTGATCCAGTGGTCATGACCTTCGATAGCTGCGGCGCCTGCCCCAGCTGCCGCGACGCACAGCCATCCTATTGCCACAACACCAACCATTTCGTCTCCTCCCGCCCCCAAAGCGAATACTATCTCAAAGCGGACGGCGAGCCGGTGCATGGGGATTTCTTCTCCCAGTCTTCGTTCGCCACCCACGCCATCGGCACCGAGCGTAGCGTCGTCAAGGTGCGCGATGATGCGCCGCTGGAACAACTCGGCCCCTTGGGCTGCGGTGTGCAGACTGGCGCCGGCGCGGTGCTCAACGAATTTAAAATGAAGCCAGGCCAGACCTTGGCGGTATTCGGCTCCGGCACCCTTGGCCTCTCGGCGATCATGGCGGCGCGCATCTCGGGCGCGGCCCGCGTCATCGCCATAGACCGGCACGCGCACCGGCTGGAGCTGGCCGCCGAATTGGGCGCCGATGACACCATTCTGGCCGGCAACGAGCCCATCGACGAGCAGGTCCTCGACCTGACCGGCGGCGGCGTTGATTTCACCCTCGACACCACCAGCGTGCCCGAAGTCATGAGCCAGGCCATCCAGGTTCTGGCGCCGCGCGGCACCTGCGCGTTCGTCACCGGCGCCTGGGACGGATCACCGTTGCCGGTGCCGATACGCCATCTGGTCGGCGGCGGGCGCATCATCCGCGGCATCGGCGAGGGCGGCAGCAACCCCGATGTTTTCATCCCGCGCCTGGTGGATTTCTTCATGGACGGTCGGCTTCCCATCGACAGGCTTTCCACGAAATACGCGTTCGAAGACATCGCCCAGGCCTTCCACGATTCCCACGAAGGCGATACCATAAAACCACTTTTGATGATGGGGTGAAGAAAATGCCCGGCGTGATCAACGATGAAGCCGATTGGCGCGGCCCAGACTTGGCGGCACGTAGCGACTGGCTGCGTCCGCTCAAACCGGGTCATATTGCTGAGATAGGCCGGGCGCTGGAGACGTTCGAAGCGACCGGCAAATCCATCGGTGAGATGACACGGGAGGATTTTCCGCTGCCCGAATTTGACGGTGATCTCGCGGAGATGAGCGCCCAGTTGCAGAACGGTCCCGGCATCCAGATGTATCGCGGCTTTCCGGTGCGGGATTTCACCAAACACCAGTTGCGGCTGATCTATTGGGGCATCGGGCTGCATCTGGGCACGGCCCGGGCGCAGAGCCGCCACGGCGACGTGATCGGCGATGTGCGCGAAATGGTCGAACACGGCAAAAGCTTCTCGGGCCGCTCCTACACCTCCAGCGACGATCTGCATTTCCATTGTGATAGCTCCGACGTGGTTGGCCTGTTCTGCCTCCGCATTGCCAAGGAAGGCGGCATCAGCCGCGCCGTTTCTATTCTCGCAATCCACAACGAAATAGCCCGCGCGCGGCCTGATCTTTTGGCCGCCCTCTACCGGCCATTGATCTATTCCTGGCGCGACCGGCAACCGCCCGGCGTCGCCCCCGATTACGAGCAGCCCATGTTCGCGCATCATGACGGGCGCTTCGTAAGCCGCGTCTCGCCGGCCTATATCCGTTATGGATACGAGAAGCGCGGTATCGACATGCCGGCGGATCAGAAAGAAGCCATGGAGGTGTTCATGGGCTTGACCGAAGATGCAGCCTTTTTCATGGAAAAGGAATTCGAAGAAGGCGATATCCAGTTCGTCAATAATTTGCGCCTGCTGCACGCCCGCTCCGAGTTTACCGATTATCCCGATCCGGACGAAAAGCGCCATCTGCTGCGTATCTGGCTGGCCGTTCCCGATAGCCCCAGGCTGCCGGATTCCTTTGCCCCCTATTACGGCGATGTCTCGGCGGGCGCTATACGCGGCGGCTATTGGTCCGACCAGGAGCCGGTGTTCGAAACCCGCTTTGCTCAATAGAGAGTAACCACCCATGAAAATCTCTACCGAGGAAGCCTTTGCGACGCCATTGCTGATGGACGAATGGAAAAAGCTAATCGATGACGGCAATCCGGCGGAGCCGGGCTTCGAGCAACTGATCGGCGCCATCCTCGATCCGGTCAGCAATTGGGAGGCGATGCTCCAGGAGCGCCTGCCCGAGCTTGGTCCCTTGCGCATCCAGGCGATGGATGAAAGCGGCGTCGATATGCAGCTCATATTTATTACCGCCCCCGGCGTGCAGCCCTTCAACGCCGATCTGGCAAACGCCATTGCGGTGGATGCCAACGACGTATTGATCGAGGCGGTGCACGCTCACCCGGCGCGCTTCGCCGGGCTGGCCGCCATCGCGCCGCAAGACCCGCAAGCGGCGGCGAAAGAATTGCAGCGGGCCGTCGGCCTCGGCCTCAAGGGGGCCGTGATCAACTCTCACACCAAGGGTGAATATCTGGATGCGCCCGGCTTCCGGCCGATCCTGGAGGCGGCGGTGGATTTGGATGTGCCGATCTATCTGCATCCCCGCAACGTGCCGCCGGCGATGGCCGGGGTTTTCATGGAGCGTCACATGGAGGGCGCCTTCTGGGGGTTCCAGACCGACACGGCGTTGCACATGCTGCGCATGATGGTGAGCGGCGTTTTTGACGATCTGCCTGATCTCAAGATCGTGGTCGGCCATCTCGGTGAGGGCGTGCCCTTCTGGCTGGACCGGCTCGACCGGCAATACCAGCGGGGCCAGCCGGTGCGCGAGCGCGTCCCCCATTGGACCGCCAAACGGCTACCCAGCGAATACCTCAATGACAATTTCTTCATCACCTCCTCGGGCCACAACTGGGACCCGGCGGTGCGTTTCGTCGAAGAAGTGGTTGGCGAGGACCGGCTTATGTTCGCCATCGATTACCCCTACGCCAACTGCAACCAGCAGGTCGAACAGGCCGCCGCCATCAAATTGGCCAACCCGGAGAAATTCTATCACTTGAACGCCAAGCGGGTTTTCAAGTTGGATTGACCGGCCCTTCAGGGCACTGGCAATTCGGCCTCATTGCCGTCCGGAACTTGGGCATCGATCGTGGCGATAAACACCGCCAGCGAGACGTAATTGCCAATCAGGAAGGCAAGGTCGGTCACGCCCCTGGAGCCGTAAGCCGCATTTAGGCGGGCAAACACTTCCGGGCTCACCCGGCGTTCGCCCAAGGCCTGGCGACCGTATTCTATAATGAGCGCATAATCATCGGCCAGCCCGTCCGTGGGCTTGCGGTGCTTGACGGCGTCGATGACGGCTTGGGGTACGCCCTCTTTCAGCGCCTCTGCCTCATGCGCCGCCCATTCGAAGCGGCTATTCACTTCGCGCGCCGCCACCAGGATCGCCAGTTCGCGGGTCGCCGGCGCGATCTCCGACTGAAAGCGGAGATAGTTGTTAAGGGCCGTCTGGTGTTTGCTCACCCCTGCGCTGTGCAAGCTCATGGCGGTGGGCCCCCGGAGACCGAGCAGCGCCCCGTCTTGGAAGTTGGCGAGCCGGTCGTAGGCTTGCTTGCCTTCCGCACCCAGGGCATCGCGGTCGGGCGCGGGAAGCCGGCAGCCGGTGTCGGGCAGAATGTCAGATGGGGTATCAGTCACGGCGGAACTCCATGAATGTTGCTATTAGAAGAGTTGGGAAAGCGGCGCTACGCCGCTACCCGCCTAGGTGCCGAGCTCTTTCGCCACCGCATCCTCGACCGTTGTCCCTTTAAAGAAATCGGGATTGGCGTCGGTGAAGAAGCTCATGGGGTTTTCGAACATGAAGGCGCGGAAGTCGTCTTCGTTGATGAGGCCTTTTTCCACCAAGGAATAGGCATCGGGCACGCATTCGTTCATGTCGGTCACGTCCCAATGGCCGATGTCGGAGCCGAACATCGCCTTCAATTTCACACCTTCGTGGTTGAGGCGCGCATCGAACGCGATGGCGGTCAGCCGGTCGTCGGATTCGCAGCCGAAATAGAACGGCTTGGCGAACAATTCGGCGATGTCGGCCTCCTTTTCGATTTCCAGCGCCTTGAACTCGTCGATTTCCAATTCGCCGTCGACTACACCGCCCATGCGGTTGCCCTTGGGCTGGGCGCGTACCTTCTCAGGCGTCAGGATATCGCCGCCATATTTGGCCGCCAGTTCCCCCAGCAAATCCAAATCCAGTTCGGCCGGGTTCAGGTTTTCGCGCAGCTTGGTTGCATTGCGCTTCTCCCAATGCTCGAACAGATCGTTGTAGAGCTGGGTCGCAAAACCAACGCCGCCCTCAAGAAAGGCGAAATTGAGGCCCGGGAAGCGCCGCGTCACCCCGCCCATGAACAAACAGCGGCAGAAATATTCGCCGCCCTGGGCAAAGTCACCCAGATGGTTGAACACATAGTTGGATGGCGAGCGCCGCCGCCCGCCCATGGTGCCGCGCGCCGAGGTATGGCTGGCGACGGCCAATTTCAAGTCCAGGCATTTCTGCCAGACCGGGTCGTAATCGTGCAGCGAATCCATGGCCACCGGATAAACCTCGTGGATATGTTCGCGCAAGTGCGGCGCCTCTTTTTCAATGATCGGCGGCGCGATCTGAACCTCGGTGCCGACGGTGATCGCCTTCATGCCCAACTCGCCGGTCACGAACTCGATCTCGGCAATGGCTTCCTCGGGCGAAAACATCGGAATGCCCATAGACGGGATCAGCCGGTCTTTCACGCCGGAAAATGTGTCGGCGAGCATGGTGTTGAGGGCCCGATGGCCGACCTGGCGGAACTCGTCATTGCGCTCGTGCATCAATTGCAGGATGGCGGTGGAATAACAGACGCCGAAATCGATGCCGGCATCGGCCAGCCGCTCCGCATAGAGGTTGGGCAGGATCGCCGTCGCCCTATCGAGTGTGTGCGGCCCCGACGGCTGGCCCCAAAAAATCTGTTTCATACCGGAGTTTTGAAACGGCTTGATACGATCGGTGAAGGCTTCGGCGAAATCAGGCCCGGCGATTTGCTTGATGTAGTCGAGCAATACCATGCCCGGCTCCAATACATGGCCGTCCCCGTCGATGACCGGATGGCCGAGGCTATCGCGAATATCCCGTGCCCGTGATTTGGTTGTCGCGTCCATTGCTCTTCCCCTTAAAAATTTCAGTCGGCCATCTTAACGGCAGCAGCTGTATTGCATTTGACCGGCGTCAAACATGCTCAATCTTCTTGCTTAATCCCGGTGGCGTCTTCGAAGGCTTGTTTAATGTGGTCGGGCTGGCCCACCTGGAAGGCAAAGCGTTTCATGACATTAGAAAGTTGCCCATCGCCATTGACGATCTCCTCGGTGGTCATGCCGTTTACGAACACCTCCTTGCCGATGATTGGCAGCTCAATACATTCGTTTAGCTTCTCATCGCGGATCGTGGCCATCGGGTCTTCGCCGCGCTCGATGGCTTCCATGTCATCGAAGAACTGCTTGCGAATCATGGCAACGCCCTTATCACTCCTGCCGAGATGCTCTTGCGTGCGGTCGGCCTGTTCACCCTGGCCCACCCAGGCAACGAAGTCCTGGTTCATCACATGCGACGTGATCCAGCGCCCGGTTTCCTCGTCTTTGACCGGGCTCACCCAGGACGGAATGCTTTTCTGCTCAAACGGCTCTTTCTCCTTCGGCACCCGGTTGAAGAACCAGCCAACGCTGAGGGTTGTCTCGTCGTCGATGGGCACCCGGTATTCGAAATGCTCGCCCGTGAACAACATGTTGGGCCACAAACAATTGCGCCCGACGGTCCAGAGCGGATTGTTTTCGTCGGTGTCTTCTTTGACGCGGTGGTAGGAATAGCCGTATTCGAATTCCTTGAAATCCACCTTCAGGTGTTTCGGCGTATAAGGACCGGTTTTGCCTCCCAAGCGGATCGACCAGTTGTCGTGCATCCATTCGAAATGCACCGGATCGATGGAATTTTCCTGGCACTGAAACCAGTTGCAGGGCACTTCGGTAAAGACGATGCGCACAAAGCCGTTCTTCCAGGTGAACGGCTCCCAGTTGGGTACCAGCGGCGCCGGCTCGGGCCCCATGTAAGCGAACAACAAACCGGCCAGTTCCTGAACTTTATAGGCTTTGACTTTGACCTGCCCGCGCAGCTTGCTCTCGGGATCGATGGTGTCCTCGTAGGGCTGATGGATGCAGTCGCCTTTTTCGTCGAACAGCCAGCCATGGTAATTGCAGCGCAGCCCGCAATCCTCGACGAAGCCGTAAGACAAATCGGCGCGCCGGTGCGGGCAGTGACGATCAACAAGACCATAGGTGTCGCTCCGGTCTTTATAGAGCACCAGGTCCTCGCCCATCAGGCGCACCGGCTTGGTCTCGATGTCTTCGAATTCCGATGCCGCCGCTATGGGATGCCAATAGCGGCGCATCAGCTTGCCCATGGGCGTCTCAGGCCCCACCTGCATCAGCCGTTCATTGCGATCCTGTTCAAGCATCTCCCGCTCCCCTCAAATATTCCGCGAACCTAAACATAAGGACTGGAACCGTTGTCGACAATGCCCCGGTAGCGCAGGCCGCATACGTTTAACAATGCGTGTATCGTCCATATTTGTTCGTGCGACATCGTTTTAGCCCCCCTTACGGTTATGACGGTTTCTAACGGTTTGTTACGGTTTTTCGTCGGCTCGGCATGGTGCCGATGCCAAGCATTGATATAGAACATTTTGCGAACGGCGCAAGGGGCGTTGAAGAGTCATATTTGGGGGTTCAGAAAACTGACTTGGACGATCCACCGGCACCAATGGAATTCCGTACCCACGAAATCATAAAATGAGAGGATCAGAAATCGGTTGTTTTCTGAATAGGGCGACGTCCGCCAATCCCGGACACTAGCAGCCTGTGGATAGCCATTATTAATTGCCCATATAGACGCCTATCAATTCTACTTGCTCCTGGATGGTCGCCGCTCTCCGGGCTAGCGTCATCTCGGACAAAAAGGGTTTAAGGTTCGGGTCCTCCAAACCGGAAATGAATTTTTCCGCCATTTTCGCGGCGGCGAACAGACGTTCGAATTCTTCCTCCTCGCGGACGCAAATTATATTGCCCCAAGACCATTTATCGGCGAGTTGGCACGGGTAACGATCAAAGCGGCGCCAGGTTGGAACCTTTAATTCTTCATCGCCGAATGAATACCATTCAGATACGAGAACTTGATAGCCACGATCGGTCATAAACATGCACAAATCGTCGAAGCTGTATCCAAGCCTGACGGACACCAAATTTTGGTATTCAGCAGACACGGCAAACGGCTCGATGCGATCCCAAGGCAAGCTTTTTAAGACGGGTAGATCGAAGCCCTCGGCATCGACTTTCAAAAACCCGATTTCGGAAATCGACTGTTCATTGCAAAAATCTTCCAGCGTAACCGTCCGAACCCGGTCCGTCGGCGTATGAACATCGTAGAATGGTGAAAGCGTGCTCGTGCCCTCACCGGCGCCCGTATAAAGGTCTCGTTCTTCGCCCGATATTTCGGTGACGGCCCGGCCATCGATATGAACATTCGGCCGTTTCTGGCAATTTTTGATGAGACCGGCTTTTATTTCCGGGTTAGGCTCGAACGCGTAGACTTGGTAGCCGGTCGAGGCAAAACGCCACAAAGACATACCCAAATGCGCGCCCACATCTATCATAACCCGCGGAGTGTTCAGGCGGCTCAAAAGTTGAAATACTAGATTTATCTCAAACTCTTCCAAATATCCGTCCCCTTTCCATATCACCGTGCGGTCCAGCTCCCACAAATCGCGTGTAGCTGGAATTATAAATATGATCCTTTCGAATTTACCATGCAATACAACGGTAACATTGCGCGGTCGGTATATGGATTGTTGCCAGCGGGCCAGCGCGGCACTACTTTACATTCTTTCCAGCTTGCCCCTTACCTACTTTGTTATTGCATGATATTGTTCCCAGGTATTTGAAAATTCCTTACCTTCTTGCCAGCCGGATGACCCTCCTAGAAAATGACAAACACCGCATCCTTTGCCTTCGATAACAGCTACGCTCAACTGCCGGACCGGTTCTTCGTGGCCATGCCGCCAACCCCGGTTGCCGGGCCCAGCCTGGCAAAATTGAACCATGGCCTGGCCCGCCATCTGGGCCTCGATCCGCAAGCGTTGGGCTCCGCGGAGGGCTTGCAGGTGCTTGCCGGCAACCAAGTTCCGGGCGGCGCCCACCCGCTGGCCATGGTTTATGCCGGGCACCAGTTTGGCGGCTGGTCTCCGCAATTGGGCGACGGAAGGGCGATTCTGCTGGGCGAATTAACTGACCAGGACGGGGTGCGCCGCGATATGCTGCTCAAGGGCGCCGGGCGCACGCCGTTTTCGCGCGGCGGCGATGGGCGGGCGGCGCTTGGCCCGGTCTTGCGCGAATATATTGTCAGCGAAGCCATGGCGGCGCTCGGCGTGCCGACGACCCGGGCGCTGGCCGCCGTGACCACCGGCGAAACAGTTATGCGCGAGGCGCCATCGCCGGGCGCGATCCTGACCCGGATTGCGCAAAGCCATGTGCGTATCGGAACATTTGAGTTCTTTGCCGCCCGCGGTGACGTTGAGGCGCTCGGTCTGCTCGCCGATTATGTGATCAAGCGGCACTACAAAGAAGCAACGGAAACGGAAAATCCTTACCGGGCACTGCTGGACAATGTCATTCAGCGCCAGGCGGAACTCATCGCAAGCTGGCAGCTCATCGGCTTCATTCACGGCGTGATGAATACCGATAATATGTCTATCGCCGGGGAAACCATTGACTACGGCCCCTGCGCCTTCATGGACTTCTATCAGGCGGAGACCGTTTACAGCTCCATCGATCATGGCGGGCGTTATGCCTATTGCAATCAGCCCCAGATCGGGCATTGGAACCTCTCTTGTCTGGCGCAATCTCTGATCCCGTTGCTGGGTGACGACGAAGACGCGGCCATTGAGGCAGCCAAAGACGCGCTCGGGCTGTATCCCGATCTTTTCGATGCGTCCTATCTAGCGGGTCTGCGCTCAAAGCTCGGGCTTGGCGGCAAGCGGGATGGCGATCTGGCGCTAGGCCAAGATCTGCTGCGCCGGATGGAAGAAAACCAAGCTGATTTTACGCTTACCTTTCGTGGACTGTGCAGTCTTTCCGGGGCGAGCGCCGAAGCTGATGCCCCGGTTCGGGCGCTCTTTGATAACCCATCCGCGTTCGATGAATGGGCCATCCAATGGCGGCGCCGGCTGGCCGATCAGCCTTCCTCGGATGGGGAGCGCCAAGCAGCCATGCGCGCCATCAATCCGGCCGTCATACCCCGCAATCACCTTGTCGAAGAAGCCATTACCACGGCGGAAGAAAACGGCGATTACACAGTCATGGAAGACCTGGTATCGGTTCTTTCGGCGCCGTTTGAGGATCAGCCGAAAAATTCCCGCTACACCCTGCCGCCGAGAAATGACCAGATCGTGCGGGCGACGTTCTGCGGAACGTAAAACATGGAGGTTGAAATGGCAGAAAATCAGAAGACCAAAAAAGCCAAGGCCGTTGGCATCAATCATATCGCCCTTGAAGTTGGCGATATTGACGAAGCCATGGCCTTCTACTCAAGTTTTATTGATTTCAAAATCGAAAGGCAGAGCAAAACGGCGGCCTTTGTCTATTTCGGAGATCAGTTTATCAATTTCGCCCTGGGCCGCAATCAAGGCCCCGACGAGCGCCGTCATTTCGGTATCGCCGTGGACGATAAAGAGCTGGCCCGCGAGACCCTTGAGAATATGGGTATCACCTTCCTGGATGGCCGCTTCCTGGATTTCCTTGATCCGTGGGGAAACCGCGTTGAGATTACCACTTATACCAATATTCAATTCAGCAAAACCGATCACGTGCTGAAAGGCATGGGCCTTAGCCACCTAGCCAAGACAGAAGACGCGTTGGCGGAATTGAAAAAGAAAGGCATGGCACCATGAGCAACGCAATTGCAACCGGGCTGCATATCCTGGCCGCCGTAGTCTGGGTAGGCGGCATGTTCTTCGCCGTATTCGTGCTGCGGCCAAGCACCGGCGCGCTTGAGCCGGGCGAGCGCCTATTGCTGTGGGGCCGGGTATTTGCCCGCTTCTTCCCCTTTGTGTGGGCATCGATTGTGCTGCTGCTGGCGAGCGGCTACTGGATTATCTTCGCCGGTAAGGGCGGTTTTCAGAATCTCCCGATGTATCTACACCTTATGCAGGGTATCGGCTGGCTTATGATCTTGATCTATCTACATTTGTGGTTTGCGCCCTATGCGCGCTTCAAGAAGGCGATTGCGGGCTCGGAATGGCCGGTGGCGGCGGCCAACCTCAATACGATCCGGCTGGCCGTCACCACCAATATTGTCCTCGGGCTGCTCAACGCGGTCATCGGTGCCACGGGGCGATACTGGGGCTAGGCCAGCGGGTCGGTCACATATGGCCTTCACGGCGCCTGGCCAAACAATTATTGCTCGAACTGCCGATCGATCCGATGCGATAACATAGCCGCCGTGAACATCGAAACACGGCGAATTGCCTAATATTACGATCCGAACTCATACTTTTGCGAATTCAACTTTAACCGTCGTTCCCATACCGGGTTCACTCGTAATTTTCAGTCTGCCGCCCTGGGCCTCGACCAGCATTTTGGTCAAAGGCAATCCCAAGCCAGTCCCTTCGGACTCTCTCACTTCAGCGGCATGCACCCGCCCAAATGGCTCCATTGCGCGCGTTATTTCTTCATCGGTCATACCGATGCCGGTATCGGATACGAAAATCACCGTTGCACCGTCGTCATGGCTTTCGGCGCCGATGGATACCGTGCCTCCGGCCTCGGTGAATTTGACAGCGTTGGAGAGAAGATTGACCAGCACCTGCTTCATGCGCCGCTTATCGGCATGAATCACAGGTTGATGCCCATCGATAGTGTTGATGAGTTCGACACCGCCTTGTTCGGCTCTGGATTTCAAAAGCAGCAACGATGCCTTCACCGCATCATGTATATCAACGTCCGTTTCGTCTAAATCCAACCTGTCGGCTTCAATCGCAGAGACATCCAGAATATCGTTGATAAGGTCCAATAAATGCTGGCCGGAACCGTGGATATTCTTGACATATTCTTCCTGTTTCTCGTTGCCGAGTGGCCCGAATATCTTTTCAGACAGCACTTCGGAAAATCCAATAATAGCGTTCAACGGTGTCCGCAATTCATGGCTCATATTGGCGAGGAATTCGGACTTGCTCCGGTTGGCCATTTCCGCTTCAGTTTTTGACGCCAGCATTTTTTTTTCCACCAGCTTTCGCGCTTCGACTTCAAAGGTCTCGTTCAATGTGGTGCCGCAATAACCCCGAAATTTGCCGCTACCATCAAAGTTAGGCGTACCGTTCATACTCAGGTAAAGGACACTTTCGTCCAACATCTGTATTTCAAATTGAAATTTCCGGAACGCCTCGTGACCATCGAAGAGCTTATCCATAGATTGTTCGAGGCCATTGTTACCTAAATTTAGCGGGTTTAACGCCCAGGGAAATGCTCCCAGCAAGCGGTCTTCAGGTACAGGGAGTTCTTTCGTGGGCGGTGAAACATACGTAAACCGGTGGTCCGCACCGGTTTCCCAAAATCGATCAGCCGCAGATGCGGAGAAGTTCTTAAATCGCTGTTCACTTTCCGTAAGTTTTGTCTCGGCCTTTTTTCGGGCCTCAATTTCCAGTTTTTGTTTCGATACCTGTTCAGCAAGTTTGGAATACAACAATTCCTCGCTGAATGTCTCCGTGAAAGAAGATGATCGGCTTCGCGCTTTGATGAGGCCGTAACTGATTACAAAAACTCCAGCCACAAAAATAACATGAGCGAGCCAAAACATGTGACTCCAAGGCGCTTTAACCAGGATGAACGCCAACGACGATTGAGCGAATAATACCAATGCGACGGAATATAGACGCATCAACGGCGTTTCGATTTTGCGATAATAAATAGTTCCGAGGGCGGTCAGGTATATACCAATGGACAACGCTTCCATTCCGGCCCGAATGTAGAAATTCGTTCCTATGGGAGATAAAGCCAACAGGGCAATCGCTGGTATTACGAGGATGAACAGGCCAATCCAAACGAGCCAGCTCTTGCGGCCCACCTCATCGAGAATATTTGTTCCATATTTCAGCACTGCCGCCGACAAAAAAGCGGCCATGGCAACGCGGGACGCGGGTCCGTAAAGGATAAATAGAATTGGAAATTCGGTGCCTGTCCGCGTCAACAGGCCGTGCATAGAGTAGATGATCGTTTGGGCCAAAAATGCCAAGGTCATATAGCGAAGGAAGGTTTCCTGCCTGATTCGATAGCACTGATAGGAAACATAGGAGATAGAGGCACTCCAAATAATCGCGAACCCGATGCTGATTTCGTGAATCAGATGGTTTTTGAACAATAAGCCCGGATCAACGTAAGAATAGGCGTAGACGATTAGCGAAATTGGAAACAGTCCAATGGCTAGAACTGTAGCCATCCTGATTGCCAAAAAAAACATTTGCTCCAAAATCAATTTCCCCCGGGGTTTTCCCCGCACATAGATTTCAAAACCGCGCCGTGGCAATGCACGGCCTGACGCCGCTATCTCACCCCAAATTGCGAAAAGCGGGTCCTAGCGGCTGTTCTGAACAACAACAATGTCAGGAAAGGCTTTACACTATGAAGTTTGTTAAGCGCCTATCTCTATGGCGCTCTTGTCCCCTAAACGCTAATTACTCGTAACCTGATATGGGTATTGCGGGTGACAGATTCAATGAATTAATCCGGCAAATGGTGCGGAGGTAAGACCATTTGTAATCGAAGGCTGGAAGGCCCGGTTGCGGGGTTGCCGGACCAATTGCCCGGCTAACCAAACTGCGCCATTGAGTTTTCCCTTCACCCCGGCCAACCAACCAATTACTGTGGGTTAGGGGAATCAAATTTTAGGGGGTCTTCATGCAAGACGGCAATATCGTTACCCAGGTGTTTCTGCCACTGTCGCTGGCGTTCATCATGTTTTCGCTTGGTCTGGCGCTGGTAACCGCTGATTTCAAGCGGGTGCTCGTGCAGCCCAAGGATTTCATCATCGGCGCCATTTCCCAGGTAATCGTACTACCGGCCATCGCCTTTGGCCTGGTGTCGGTGTGGACGCTGGAGCCGGCGCTTGCCGTCGGCGTCATGATCCTGGCTGCTAGTCCAGGCGGTGTCACCTCCAACCTGATGACCCATCTGGCCAAGGGAGACACCGCGTTGTCGGTGTCGCTGACCGCTGTGATCAGCCTTTTGGGCGTTGTCACCTTACCGGTCATTGTCGGCTTTGCGATCACCAATTTCATGGGTGCCGCAGCGCCGGACATCTCGGTCGTTCGCATCTCAGGCGGCGTCTTCGCAATCACCGTGGTGCCGGTGATCATCGGCATGGCGGTGCGTCATTTTTGGACTAATTTCGCCATTGGCTTCGAGCGCTGGGCCAAAATCATTGCCTCGGTCCTGTTCGCGGTCATCATCATCGGCGCGGTCTTAAGCGTCCGCGATAACATCGTTGCCTTCTTTGTGCAGGCGGGGCCGATCACCCTGGCGCTGAATGTTGTGATGATGGCAGTTGCCTTTTTCATCGCCAATATCACCGGCCTCGGCGTCAGGCAGCGAACCGCGATCACGCTCGAATGCGGCTTGCAGAACGGCACGCTTACGATCTTCGTCGCCGTTACGCTAATCGGCAACCAGACCATGATGGTGCCGGGCGGCATCTACAGCCTATTGATGTTCGTCACCGCCGGGATATATCTGCTGCCGATATTCAGGAGGGACGGGGGGGAATAAACCCGCCTACTCCGCCGCCGCCGGAAGATCAAATTCTTCGACCACGCCGCGCTGGTTGTCGACCGTCGCCATGACGCTGAAATATTGCGATACCGGGGGATTTCCGGTGCGCTTGATGACATTCTGGCGCCAGGCCTCGTTATGGCCTTGCTCCGACGCTTGCCGCGATTCCCAGATGTAAAAGCCGTAAAGATGTCCATCGCCGCCATAGAGGAAGTGCTTGCGCACGAGGCCCGGAAAATCGGTCCAATGCTCGAAGGCGGTGCGCGCATCCGCGCCGGCCTCTTCCCAGCTCATATCGTCAGCAAGTTTCAGCGTAACCATTTCCGCAATCATTGCATTATTCCCCCCCGATAACGGCGATGCCCTGGATCTCGACCATCATTTCGGTTTTGGCGAAGCCGGCGCAGGTGATCAAGGCGCTGCCCGGGTAATGGCCGTCCGGATAAAACTCTTTCCGGATATCGGTGAAGCGGTCGCCGAAACGGGCGTCGATGATGAACACGGTCATGGTCACCATGTCGGCAAGGGTTGCGCCGGCTTGGCTAAGCGTGGCTTCCAAATTGGCAAAAGATTGCCGTGTCTGGGCGTCGAAATCACCGGCGATAGAGCGCCCATTGTCGTCCACAAAGCCGCCATGACCAGCCAGCCAGATCGTTTTTCCCGCCCCTTCGGTGATCACCGCCGGCGAAAACGAGCGGTCTTTCTGCCATGTGCCTTCGACGTGTGAGCGTTCCATGATGACGTTCCTCCCCAATAAATGAATGGCTCTAAAGGTGAGCATAAACCGGTACGGCCTGGATTGATATTGATCAAGGCACCCCGGCCCGCCGCCCCGGCACCGCAGCCCACACAATCGCCAATATCACCAAGGCGGCGCCGGCCAGTTGCACCCCGGTCATGGGCTGACCTAGCAGCAAGATGCCCAGTGCGACGCTGGTGACAGGCTCGAAATTCATGAAAAGGGCGACCCGCACGGACCCGATCATGCCGACCGCGCGAAACAACGTGATGATGGCAAAGGTGTAGAAGATACCGGCGCCGATAAAGGCCGCCATGCCGATATCTGTTTCCGGCAGCGGGAATTCCCCGGCGGTAAGATCAGCAATCCAGAAGATGGCGGCGCCCATACCCAGCATATGCATGGTTACCGGGCGCGAATCCCGCCCTTGGAGTATGCGCCCGTTGATCAAAAGCAAAAGCGCGAACGTCACCGCGGCCATAACCGCCAGGGCCAATCCGGCCAAATTCAACTGGCCACCACCTACATTCAACGCCAGCGCCAACCCGGCGAAGGCGATAAGCAGCTGTGCAAGCTTTCGCCATGTCATGGATTCCTGGCCGGTTGCCCAGGCGCCGATGCCGACCAAAATCGGGTAGAGGTAGAATGTGAGCACCGCCAGGGCCAACGGGATACGGGCGATGGCACCCACCAGCCCAAAGGAATAGATAGCGACAATGAATCCAAGCCCAAGGCAGAAAAGACGGAGACGCCACGGTAGTTTTTCCGCCCGGCGGGAAAAGGCAAGAAAAACGGCCAGCACCAGGAAAGCCAGGGTTGTCCGGTAGCTAAGGACCGACAGAGGCGTCGCGCCGTGCTGGAACGAAACCGCCGCGAGGGCTGTGCCGAAGGCCAAGCAGGCGGCGGCGATGAGGACGATGACCGGGCCAACCCACGGGCGGGGTGACGACCGGACTGGTTCGGCGCCCGTTGAACGAGGCACCTGTTTGTCTGATTGCATGGGAAGCGGCGCATCCGGGATTTAAGATGAAACAGATTTTGGTCATACGTTGGCGGCGCCCGGATTGTCAACCGGTGGCCGTCATCGTTGGTCTTTCCGAGCCGGTTTGGTTATAATCGCCAAAGAGATCAGGCAAATATTGGGGAACGATTGTGGCTTATAAAAGTATTCTTGTACCGTTTGACGATTCAGCCGCCAGCCGCGCCGCGTTGGATACCGCCTACATGGTCGCGGCCCAGCAAGGCTCGCACATCGAAATATTCCACGTGCGCGCAGATTCCAAGGAATCGATCCCGCTTCTGGGCGAAGGTTTTTCCGGCGCCATGATCGAGGAAATGATCGAAGCCGCCGATCAGGAATCCGGCGAACGCTCAACCCGGGCGAAGCACTATTTCGAAGAATTCCGTAAAGCCAACGACCTCGCGGAGGTGCAGAGCGGTCCGGGCCCGGACGGCGTCTCCATCTGGTGGCGTGAAGAGATCGGCCGCGAGGATCAATTGGTCGCGTTGCGCGGCCGGCGCACAGATATTGTCGTGGTTGGCCGCCCGGCCGAGGCGATGGATCAATCGGCGTTCATGACCCTGCACGCCGCCATTTTTGAGACCGCGCGCCCGGTCCTGCTAACGCCGTCGGAAAAACCGGCAACCATCGGCCGCAATATCGCCATCGCCTGGAACGGCTCCATGCAGGCGGCGCGCGCCGTTTCCAGCGCCCTGCCGTTATTGACCGGAGCCGACAACGTGCACCTCGCCGCGTTCGACACCGAGCGCTCGGAGATGCGTTTTCGCGGCCACGAGCTGGGCGAACATCTTCGTTGGCACGGCGTCGAGACGCAAAAAGTAGAAACGATCACCAAGAGCACGGATGTGGGTGCCGCCTTGCTCGAGATGTGCGCCGCCAACGACATCGATCTTTTGGTGATGGGCGCCTATACCCACAGCCGCCTGATGCAGATCGTCTTCGGCGGCGTCACCCGGCACGTGATCGACAACGCCAAAATTCCGGTATTGATGTCCCATTAGCCTGCCAGATACGACGCCCGCGATCACCCTAACCCAAGCCAACGAAATCATCGCCGTCATATTTGTGCGCGGCCGGGAAATGGGATTGCGCCCGCTGGCCGTGCCAGAAAGAAGACCCCGGCATCCACGCAGCCGGTCTGAAGACCGGTGAAGATTGCGCGGCATTGGGCAAGAAGGTACGGCTCGACTAACCCTTAAGAAATTGAAAAATCGGAATCTATGTATGAAAGCAGAAGTCACCATCGCCCTTTCGTCCAACCCGCGCACCTGGCCGATTTTAAGCGGCACCGTCGAGGCCGACAATATCACCCTCTTTCCCTCAACCCTGCACCCGTCGGAAATGTTCTGGCGGCAATTGCGGTTTGGCGAGTTTGATGTCTCCGAGATGTCGATCTCGTCCCTTTTGATGGCCACAGCCAATGGCGATGACCGTTGGGCCGGCATCCCGGTCTTCACCACGCGCAAATTTTTTCACACCGAAATTCTGGTGCGCAAAGACGCCGGCATCGAAAGCCCGGCGGATTTAAAGGGCAAGCAGGTCGGCGTTCCCGAATATCAGCAGACCGCCGCCCTTTGGACGCGCGGCGTTCTGGAAAACGAATTTGGCGTCAAACCCGGCGACATGACCTTTTGGATGGAGCGCAACCCCGATCACAGCCACGCCCACGCCACCGGCTTCAAGCATCCGCCCGGCGTGACCATCAAACAGATACCCCATGAGAAAAGCATCGGCTCGATGATGGCCTCGGGCGAATTGGATGCCGTGGTCCATTACATCCTCAACGCCAATATGGTGGACCGCTCGACGGTGGATTTATCCCGCCACCCAGATATCAAAACCCTGTTCGCTGATCCCCGCGCCGAGGGCATTCGCTATTACCAAAAATCCGGCATCTATCCCATCAACCACGGCATGGTCATCAAGCGCGAACTGCTCGAACGCCATCCCTGGATCGCGCTCAACCTCTACCGGGCATTCGAGAAGGCCAACGATCTCGCCAACAACCAGCGCCTGGCGCACACCGCCTATTATGTGGAAGCCGGATTATTGTCCGAAGAGGCCGGCGCGGCGCTAAGGGAGCCATTGCTGCAACACGGCATGGCAGCCAATCGCCATACGCTTGAAACGGCGGCGGAGTATTCCTTTCAGCAAGGGCTGACGCCCCGGTTGATGCGCCTCGAAGAAATATTTGCTGAGAATACGTTGGAGCAATGACATGGGAAAATTGGTGAATCTGGTCCACGTGACCGTGGCGGCAGGATATCTGGACAGGATCAAGCCGGCGATGCTTGCGAACGCACGGAGCTCCGTTCAGGAGGCCGGCTGCCATCAGTTCGATGTGGTGGTTTCAAGCGACGATAACCACAAATTTGTATTTTACGAAGTCTATGATGATCAGGCGGCTCTGGATGCGCACCGCCAGACCGATCACTTCAAAACCTATTGGAAAATTCTCGAAGAGTTGGGCGACAATATCCAACGCTCGGTGCAGCTTTATACCACCGAGGAATAGGTAAGCGTTACTCCGCCGCTTCGGCGTCGCGCAGTTCGCGGTCGAGACGGATACCCGCATGCGCCCGGGGCGCCGCCAGATTGGCCAGAATGCTGTAGATCACCGGGATCAGCACCAAGGTGAAGATGGTGGCGATACCGAGCCCGCCGAACACAACCCAGCCGATGGCGCGCCTTGCCTCGACGCCGGGACCTGAGCCCAATATTAAAGGCAGGGCGCCGAGCACCGTCGATAACATCGTCATCATCACCGGGCGGAGGCGCGTCATGGCGGCAGCGTGGACAGCCTCCATCACCGAGGCGCCCCGGTCGCGCAGTTGATCGGCAAACTCGACCACCAGAATGCCGTTCTTGGCCATCAGACCGACCAGCATGATCAGCCCAATCTGGCTATAGATGTTGAGGCTCGAACCGGTAAGCTTGAGGGCGAACACCGCCGCCGCCAGACCAAACGGCACGGTCAAGATGATCACCAAGGCGCTGAGTATGCTTTCGAACTGGGCGGCGAGCACCAGTAGGACCACAAAGACGGCGATGGCGAAGGTGATCGCCACCTCGTTCGAAGTTTCCGCCAGCGATGCTGCTTCGCGGAGGAAACGAATGTCTATGCCCGCCGGCAAAATATCGTCGGCGATGGCCTGCACCTCTTCCATGGCCTTGAGCATGGGATAGCCCGGCGGCAGCGGCGTATCGATCTCGACGGCGCGTTTTTGCGCGGTACGGTCCAACTCGGCGGCGACACCGACTTCCTTGATGGAAGCGAACGCCGACAAGGGGATGAGCGCGCCGCCGGCGTTCTTGATAAACAGGTTTCGCAAATCGCCGGGATCGTCGATAGCGCCGGCGGCCGATTCCAATAGCACCGGGATCGAGCGGTCATCGACGTTCAGTTCGGCCACCTTGAAGCCGCCGACCATGGCGCGCAGCGTATTGGCAATACCATCGATGGGCACGCCCAGATCCTCGGCGCGGCGGCGGTCGATATTGATCGAAAGCTGCGGCTGGGTCTGCTGATATTCGATGTCCGGGTCTTCGAACTGAGGCAGACGCTTATGCATGGCGGCGCTGAAATCGTCGGCGGCGGCGGCGATGGTTTTATAGTTTGAGCCGGTCAGCGCAAATTCCAGACGCCCGCCGGAGCGATGCAGGTTGAGGCTGTTAGGCTGGCGAATGCGCGCATTGGCGCCGGGGATCGCCTTCAAGGGGCCACGCAACTGGCGCGCGATCTCGTCCTGGCTGCGAGATCGCTCCCCCCACGGCGCCAGCGGGGCGACAATCCACACCCGGTTGAGATCGTAACGCCCGACGATCGACAACACATCGCCAATCTCGCCGGCGTCCTGCAGCGGTTTCAACAAGGCTTCGGCCTGCACCGACTGGCGGTCCATATAATCGAGGCCGACGCCATCCGGCCCCTGCATGGAAATATAAATGGCGCCCCGATCTTCGCGCGGCAACAATTCGGTATCGATGGTGGGAAACAACGCCAGCGCGGCCAGCGCGATCAGCCCCATGCCGGCGAGCACCAAAAAGCGGGCGCCCAAGGTGAAATCCAAAAGCCGGCGGTAGGCCTCCGTCACCCAACGCCCCATCCCATCGATGATGCCGCTTTTTTTGGCGACCGGGCTGTCGGCAATCACCGGCATGCGCGACGCTAGCATCGGGCACAAGGTAAGCGCCACCAGCGACGAAATGGCGACGGCAATGGCCAGCACGAAACCGAACTCCGCGAACAGTCGGCCCGCCGCCGAGGGCAGGAATGCAATAGGCAAAAACACAGAAATTAGTGTCGCCGAAGTGGCGATGACGGCAAAAAATACCTGGCGGGTACCGACCACGGCGGCAGCCAGGGGCGCTAAGCCTTCGGCTCGATGCCTTTGTACGTTCTCGACCACCACAATGGCATCGTCGACAATCATGCCCGTAGCCAACACCAACGCCAGCAAGGTCAGGATATTGATCGAAAATCCGAGCAGCCAAATCGCCGCGATGGTGCCGATCAGCGCCACCGGGATCGCGGCGGCTGGGATCAGCGTCGGACGCCAGGCGCGCATGAAGACAAAAATCACCACAAACACGATGGCGATAGCGATGGCCAGGGAGCGGACCACCTCGGACACCGATCCCCGGATAAAATCGGCGTCATCGGAAATCTTTACGATCTCGGCGTTATCGAGACGCCGGTTGATGCGCTTCATTGCCTTATCAACGGCGTCGGAGATGGCGATGGTGTTGGAGCGGGCGCGCCGGATGATGTTCAGCCCAACCACCTTGCGCCCGTTCAGGAGGCTGTGATTGATCGCCTCGGCGGGACCGTAAAAGGCGCGCGCCACATCGCCCAATTTTATGTTGGGGCCCAATTTTAGCGCCTCGATATCGGCGGGCCGCCAGACGGATGCGTCGGCACGCACTAGCAGCAATTGATTGTCGGACTTGAAACTGCCCACCGGTACATCCAGATTGGTGGACCGCAAGGCCTTGGCCACATCGTCGATGGACAGCTTGTAACTGGCGAGACGCATGGGCTCGACCACGACGCGCAAGACCGGCTCCTGATCCCCAAACAACAACACCGTGGCGATGCCGGGCAATGCCGACAATTCCTGGGTGACATCATCCTCGGCCAGGCGGGTCAACGCCTCCAACGGCAATTTGTCGCTGACCAGGGCCAAGCGGATAACCGGCGAGGCGTCGGTATCGGCTTTGACCACGGTGACTTCCTCGACGCCGGCGGGCAGGCGCCGGGAGATGCGCGAAACGGCTTCGCGGATATCGTTGGCGGCCACATCAAGGTCGACTTTAGGCGAAAATTCGGCGCGGATACGGGCGTTGTTTTCTTCGCTCGCTGCGTTGATCGATTTAACGCCGGAGACCCGGGCGACGGCGCCCTCAATAACGGAGGTAACCTCGGCGTCCATGGTTTCCGGCGAGGCGCCTTCGAAAAAAGCGCGCACCATAACCACCGGCCGGTCCACATCGGGTAATTCACGCACCTCAACGCCAAGCAATGCCGACAGACCGGCAATTACGATCAAAAGATTGATCACCACAATCAGTGTCGGGCGGCGGATCGCCAGGGCCGGAAGATCGGATATACGGTTCATGGCGCGCTCATGGTTTCCTCTAGGGAGAGATATTGCCCTTGCCGGGATCAGGCTGGTTGAACGGCTGCGGGTCCAGAATCTGGCCGGCGCGCAAGGCCTGCACGCCCTCGACCACCACCAACTCTCCGGCCTGCAACGGCCCGTCGATCAGGATGCGCCCGCCGTCCCGGCGCACCAATTTCACGAAGACCTTCTCCGCCTTACCCGCCGAGGCGCGCCACAGATAAGCGCCGTCGCGGCTCCATTGCACGGCCACCTCTTGCACCCTCGGATAGGCGCGGCTGATAAATTCGATCTCCACCTGGAACGAGGTGCCGGGACGGATGGCGCCGTCCGGGTTGGGTATTTTGGCACGCACCCGGAGCGAGCGCGAGGCCGGCTCAATGCGGCTGGCCATGGCGAAGATGGTGCCGCCAATTGTCTGGCCGGGGGCCGTGGATGGGCGCACCACAACGCCGCCGCCGAGCGCTATTCTTTGGGCAAAACCTTCAGGCAAATTGAAATCTACCAAGATAGTGGCGCGGTCATCCAAGGTGGCGATCACCGTATCATCGTCCACCCGGTCACCCACATGGATGTTGGTCAGCCCGATGACGCCCGGAAACGGCGCGACGATGGTGCGGTCGGCCAAATTCGCCGCCGCCTGGGCATGGCGAACCTTGGCGCTATCCAATTCGGTCTCGGCGGTATCCAGGCTGGTGCGCGACGTATGGCCCGACGCCGCCAGTTTTTTTAAACGCTTTGTGTCACGCCGGGCTTTCTTTAACGCTACTTCGGTCAGACGCAGCGCCAGGCGCTGATGCGCATCATCGAGCCGGATCAGGACGGCGCCTTTGGCAACCCGCTGGCCGGCCTTGAAACGAACCTGCCTCACTTCACCGGAAACCGAAGGGTGAATATCGGCGGATTTGAGCGCATTGCCGGTGCCAACCGCGCGTACTACCACCCGGTCCGGCGCGAAGCTCAACGGCTCCACCAAGACCCGCGTGGCGGCCGGGCGCTTGAGGCTACCCTGGCTTGATTCGGCGGCCTGGCGCGAGGAGGCGAACCACATCCATCCAGCCGCCAACACACCGGCCAGCAAGACAGAGATTGAGATTTGGCTGCGGAGCCGCATTTCCGTTTACCCTTAACCGGTTAATTGCGGCGCTATAGTAGTGAATGTGGGGCTACTGGCAATGGATTAGCTCCAAGTCACGCGAATGTTCCCGGGCGGCTCCGAGGCGCGGCGGCTTAATCTTCCTTCTTTTGCTTGGTCGCCAAATAGGTGCCGATGATGATCAACCCACCGCCGGCGCCGTGATATCCGGCCAGTTCCTCGCCCAGGAATATGATCGCCAGGACGGCGCCGAAAAAGAGCACCAGGTACGATATTAACCCGGCCCGGTTGGCGCCCAGCAATTCCACCGTCTTGTTATAGCCCATGTACGCAACAACCGTCGAAATCACCGCCAAAAAACCGACGCTCCAGAACGAGACCGGCGCGACCGGCACGGTGCGCACATAGATAGATTCCCACAAGTAAAACGGCGCCAGGAATGCCAGGCCGATGACCACGGCGAACGTCATCATGCTGGCTGAATGGATTTTCGGGCGCTTGTGCAGAAATACCGTGTATATGGCCCAGCCGAACGATGCCACGGCGATCCAAAGATCGCCCTTGTTGAACGATATGCCGGCGATCAAGTTCCATTCACCGCGCAGCACAATCGCCGCCGTGCCCGCCAGGCCGATCAATAACCCGATGCCTTGAACCGCCGAAATCTTGCGCCGGAATATAAGGTAGGACAGCAAAACAATGGCCACGGGGCGGCCCGTATGGATGAGCATGGCGTTGATCGCCAGGGTGGAATTCAGCCCGATATAAATGAAGGTGTTGTACATGGCGACCGAGATCACCGACAGAAACACCAAGATCGGCCAGTTGGCCAGGGCGATGGGAAAATCCCGGCGCAAATAGGGCCAGGCGATGGCGATAAAGATGGGCAGCGCCAGGGACCAGCGCCAAAAGGCCAACCCGATAGGCGGCACCAGTTCGGTTACGCCGCGCCCGACCACCGCGTTGCCCGACCAGGCGGCGGCGGTGAGGATCATCAACGGATACCCCTGGTTCAACAGCCAGCGCAAAAGGGCTCAGCCTCCCACCGAAATGGGATCGAGTGGCGCCGCGCCCCGGATCATGTCTGCGCCTTTTTCGGCGATCATTATCACCGCCGCATTGATATTGCCGCTGGTCATGTCGGGCATCACCGAGGCGTCGATGACGCGCAAATTCTCTATGCCTTTGACGCGCAATTCGGCGTCGACCACAGCCATATCGTCGGTACCCATGCGGCAGGTGCCGAGGGGGTGATGAACGGTAATGCAGGTGCTGCGGATATGCGCCTCCAACGCAGCTTCATCGGTGGCATCGGCGCCGGGCAGTAGCTCAGCGCCCCGAAATTCGTCCAGCTCGGGCCGCATCAAAAGCGCCCGCACCCGCTCCAATCCCTGGCGCAAAGTGGCCAGATCATCGGGCTCGGCAAGGAAGTTGGCGATCAGGCGCATCTTTTGGTGGGGATCATTGGAGGCCAGCTGCACTTCGCCCCGGCTTTTCGGGTGCAGCAAAACGGCGCGCGCCGAAAAGGCATTGGCGAAGGGCTTACGGATCAACGGAAACCAGGGATGGGCGTTCATCGGCCCGGCGCCGAACAAAACCTGGATGTCGGGCGCTTCCGCATCGTCGGTCAGCTTCATATAGCCTTGCGGGCCGACCGGATACTGGGTCGCGGGGCCCTTGCCGAACAAATAGGCCATGGGCATGTCGATGGCGAGGCGGTCGAAACGCATCTGGCGGACGAACGGGCTGGAGCCGTGGCGCGCATAGACAGCGCCGGCGGAAATATGGTCCTGCAGGTTCTTGCCAACGCCGGGCAGGTCGGCGCGCACTTGGATATCGTGGGTGCGGAGCGAATCCGCATCGCCAATGCCAGCCAGCATCAAAAGCTGCGGCGAATTGATGACGCCGCCGGCCAGGATCACTTCTCGCGCCGCATGGGCTTCGTGGGACGAGCCACCGGCCTCGTAACGTATCCCCGTGGCGCGGTTGCCATCGAACAGAATGCCGGTCACGAACGCCTTGGTACGCAAGGTCAGGTTGGGACGCTTGCGGGCAGGATGCAGATAGGCGGTGGCGGCGCTTTCCCGGTACCCTTTGCGCGTGGTTTGCTGGGAGCGGCCGAAGCCATATTGATCGCCGCTGTTGAAATCGGCGTTCTCGGCATAGCCCGCCGAGTGCGCGGCCCGGTAATAGGCTTCGATCAGGGGATCGGTGAAACGCGCCTCGGTCACCCGGAGCGGGCCGTCGCCGCCCCGGTAGTCATCGCCGCCCTTCTCCCAGCTTTCAGAGCGCTTGAAATAGGGCAGCGCGTGGGCGTAATCCCAGTCGGGAAGATCGTTCCTGGACCAGCGCTGGTAATCGCCGCGATTGCCGCGCACATAGGCCATGGCGTTGACCGACGATGAGCCGCCGACCACGAGGCCCCGCGCGCATTCGATGGCGCGCCCGCCGGTGGCCTGCTCGGGCTCAAAATCATAGCCCCAGTCGTGGCTGCGGTCGTGGAACATCTTGGCCCAGGTTAGCGGCACCTTGATCATCGGATCGGTGTCCATGCCGCCGGCTTCCAGCACCAGGACGCGAATATTGGCATCCTCGGTCAGCCTGGCGGCGAGAACGCACCCCGCCGAGCCGGCGCCAACGATCACATAGTCGAATTTCAAGATAATATTCCTAACCGGGCGTCTGATTGCTGCCAGACGGTAGTGATCTTAAACACGTTCGGCAAGGCGCTTGGGGGTCGAATTCACTTGATACGCATCATGGCGCCTTTAATCTGGCGCATCCAATATTCGGGCCTCACAAATGGGAGACAGGCATGTTCGACAAGAACAACGATACCGACAAGCTGGTGGCAGCCAACCGCATTTTGGCACGCGAAGATGTGGTCGATGCCTTTGGCCATGTGAGCTTGCGCCACCCGGACAACCCCAGCCGCTATGTCATGTCCCGCTCGCGCTCGCCGGAGTTGGTGGAGTTCGACGATCTGATGGAGTTCGAACTGGACGGCGAGGTGATCGATGATCAGGGCCGCGTCCCCTATGGCGAGCGCATGATCCACGGCGCCGTTTTTGAAGCACGGCCTGAGATTACCGCGGTGGTGCACAATCATTCCTACGAAGTGCTGCCATTTGGAATTACAGAAACGCCCATGCGCCCGATGGTCCACGTGGCCTCGGTGATCGGCAAATTCTTACCGGTCTGGGATATTGCCGATAAATTCGGCGACACCGATATGCTGGTGCGCACCATGGAGCAGGGCCGCGACCTGGCCGGCACTATGGCGAACAACAACTGCATGCTGATGCGCGGCCATGGCGCGGTGGTCGCCGGACGCACCCTGGAAGAGGCGGTGACCACCGCCATCTATTTGCAGGTAAACGCCAAAATCCTTTCCGCCGCCTTGCACCATGGAACGCCGAAAGGATTGAGCGACGGCGAGATCGAACGCTCCCAGGAAACCCAGTTTTCACCGCTGGCCCTCGACCGGGCCTGGGAATATTTCTGTGCCCGCGCCGGTGTTGAGACCGCCCAGGGTCAGGACTAATTAATTCAAATAGAAGATAACAATAGCGGCGATACATATGGCTGAAAAGAATGTGTGTGCGCATCGATCATAGCGTGTTGCGACGCGGCGCCAGTCTTTGAGTTTGCCGAACATATTCTCGACCTTGTGGCGCTGCTTGTAGAGAGTTCTGTCGTAATTGATCTGTATCTTTCGGTGGGGCTGACCCAGATAACATGATTTTGGGGTTATCATGGGACCTATGCGCAAGAGCCGCCTTAGCCACTATAAACA
>ENA-OREN01000686-OREN01000686.1-marine-metagenome-genome-assembly--contig:-NODE-686-length-46236-cov-6.464893_pt1 | contig 46236 bp, 39 predicted proteins | sample MGYA00248624_ERZ508555 | MGnify/ENA primary metagenome ERZ508555 (study PRJEB26222, sample SAMN06267773) | marine metagenome | isolation source: Saanich Inlet, British Columbia, Canada | place... | reverse complement strand
GAGGAGGGCGTCTACGATTTCGGTCGGGCCCACATACCGCATTGCCATTGCTCGATCTCCTTATAGAACAGAAACAACCAAGTTGCTTCAGTTACGAAACTCGAAACATCACGTTCGGAGGTCTTTAGGTCGGACGATTGGTCGAACGGACAAGGTTACTTGGCTTTTCTAGAGTAATAGCACAATCTCACTGAAGAGATTACAGTTTCACTCATTGCTCCTAGGCCTTTAAGAGACGGGCTCTTTCCCCATCTTCCATGAGCCTCCGAACATACCTTGAGTAAAACCCCCGCCTCTTCTTGGCCCCAGGATCCCATACGGAGACCCTACCATGCTCCTCAGACAGCAGTATAGCAACAAAAGGAGCCCGTCCTGGAATTTTAACCAGTACTCGCCGTCTTTTCGGAGAAGGGCTCACAGAGCTCACCGAATAGTAAGAGGGAACAGGAACTCCCTGCAACGGCTCCTCATCAACTCGAGTTATTCTAATCGCCTGCCCATCTCGAAGGGGAGTTCTAAGGGTGCATTTAGTGCTGAAGTAGACCTCGTCTTGCGGCGACGGAGGAGAACAGATAGCAATCCACTCACCTGATCCTGTCTCCATTATATACGCAATGTAGCAATCTGGGCCGACCTTTTTCGTATAGATCACATCGGAGCGAGAACTTGGCTCTACAACGGTTGAAACAGTAGGAAATGGGATTGCTTCCTCGGGAGGAAAGGTTCGAATTACACGCCGCCCATTGGGGCTACTAAGCATAACGACATCTTTCGCGGTGTTAGTTTGTACAAATCTTTAAGTCCACTTGCAAGCATTGCAAGAGACCTCAAATCAACATACAACAAGAATAAAATAACACTATATTAATAAATTGTCAATACGCTCTATTTTTAACGGCTCATAGCGTGAGCCGTTGAATGTATAGCTAAATTAAGTAAACGAAAAGGAGGTACAGCGCCAGTTAACAACGTTGTACCTCCATGAATCTCCCCTTTCCTCGAGATTCGGTTAGGTTAGTTCGGGCTATAGGTCAGCTTCCTGTTGCCTGGTGCTGCGCCATCGCTCGAACGATCGCATCCCCAGCAGTGCCGGGAACGGTTCCTGCTCTTACGGTGACCGCAGGCTTAAGGTCCACCTTCTTCCCCTTGATGGTGCCGACCGCGCCGCAGGTGACGCAGGTTTTCTCCACTTCGCCTGTTTCCCCAATGGTCCGCTTGTCAATCCCGGTCAACTTGAACGAGGTCACACAGGGCGGATCATCGTTCGTGCAGCTGTACTGTAGACCACCGCGATGCAGGTACTCGACCCCCTGCTGCGAAGCAGCCTCGTCGGGCTCGACCACGATCTCCGGATTGGGGTTAAGGGGAAGCAGACCACCACGGCGGCAATCTGAGCAGAACACCCAAGCTTGAACGCCTCTTCGGTACTGCGCTTGCTGATCCGCGGTCAGATCTATGCAGTGACCACGAGGAGTGCACCGGCACGTACCACTGAGCTTTCCACCGCCACCTCTCATTACGGTGAATTCGATATCACCCATAGGGAGCGGTGCGATTGATCCGGTAGTGGAACGCGCCAAGACCAGGGCATCGGGAGTTGCCTCGAACTGCTCGTCTGCCGACTGCAGCCCTTGAACTGCGACGGTTCCTGCCTGCGGATCGAACCCACAGACGGTTGCGATGAACTTTGGGTCTCCGTTTACAGGAGTTACGACGACCTCGTCGCCGACGCGATAGTCAAGAGGCTCCATGAACTGCGCGACGCGCCAGCTTGAGATGTTCTCAGCAGCATCACCTTCCATCTCCTCGTCGACGACGAAGTAGAAAGGAAGCTGTGCTATCTGGTGAACATCGGGGCGTGTCACGAGCTCATCGGTGGGCACCAGTTTATACCCATCATTACCAACTGCTTCTAGGACTGCGGTCCGCTCGCCATCGTCCTCGAGCCATTGGTCGAGCTCAAACTCTTCGACGATGAAGCGAGGGTCGGTACGTAAGTCAGCGTTGGCATCTACCTTCGGAACGCCGAACCCACGATTCGAGGGGTCGGGAATCGCTGTCCACACGCGAGCTCCAGGCTGTTCTTGCCTACCGACGTAGCGGAACGGCCCTTTCAGCCCGTCGATCTGCTTGTGTGGCAGCGCAACGACCTTTCCGAAAACGGACCTTCCCCCTGTAGGAACCACCGTAACCTCGACGCCCTCGCCGAGTAGTGGCTTTCGGTTGACAGGACAAACGAGACCGTATCGCCCACTGCACTGAACTTCCCATTCTCCTCCAGAGGCCTCAACCAGCCTCACCACGTGAGGATACGATGTCTTCTTGTGGGTGTTGTCCCACACTCGAGGAGCAACGTCCCCTCTTATCGGGACAGCTATTGTTCCGAGTGTAGGTCTAGAATTGCTACTCGGGCTTTCAAAACTGGCCATTTTACTGGCCTTCCCTGTTAAGGTTCGCGACTCATGCCGATCTTTTAGCCTTTTATCAATATATACATAAAGCTAAAAGACCTGCACGAGAACTAGAAAATAATATCATATTAAACAAAAAAAGTCAACCCTCATAAAAGGCTAACCCAAGCTAAATTATTATATTATTTTAGCTAAAAACCAAGCAATTGTACTTCTTCGTGCAATTGAACCCCTAATTCATCCCTAACTTGCTGTTTTACAAAACTCATTAATTGCATCATTTCTTCTGCTGTTCCATTACCGGTATTTTCGAAAAAATTAGCATGCTTTTTAGACACCTTTACCCCTCCTATTTGCTTGCCTTTTAGGCTTGTTTTGTCTATTAACCAGCCAGCTGGAACAGTATTATTTCGTACAATTCCAAGTTCTTCCGCCTCTTTTTTAAGTTCGTCCGAAATAGTATCTACATTTGGGTTGGTAAATGTAGAACCTGCAGTAGCCGTGCCATGCGGCTGCTTTTCTGTCCTATAATACACATATTCTTTTATCTTTTTTCGCCCCTCCGATGGATCGCCTTTTTCAAGCTCAAATTCTGCTTCTAGAATAATCCATTCTTTATGTTTTTTAAATAAAGAATCTCTATAGCCAAACTGACATTTAGAAGCATCCATCCAAACAACATCTTCTTGCTCGTACAATACTCGGACACGTTTAAGGCTTGCTGCGATATCTTTTCCAAAACATCCCGCATTCCCGTAAATCGCGCCGCCAACTTTTCCTGGAATCCCTACTCCCCATTCAAAACCTGTTAAGCCAGCCGTTACTGTTTTACTTGCCATTACCGCCATAGAGGTTGCAGCCTCCGCTGTAACCTTAGTGCCCTCTATAGTTAACTGATCGTTCTCCATCCGAACAACCAAGCCGTCGAAGCCTTTATCACTGATAAGTAAATTTGTTCCTCCAGATAAAATAACATATGGAATGTTTTCTTTCCGCGCGAGCGTTATTGCCTCTACTGCCGAGTCTGAAGTTTCTGCACAATAAAAATATTTCGCAGGCCCACCTATTTTATAGCTGGTAAATTCTGCTAAGGGTTTATTTTGTTTGAAATCTTTTATATTCATATATTTTATTATTTTATAGGCATTCATATGTGTGCCCCCAGATCTCTCCCATCTCCGCCAAAGGCGGCTCGGTTCGAGATGACAAGCAGATGTTTTTGTTGTCATTTCGACGGAGCTGCACTGAAGCTGCGACGAGAAATCTATTGGCGAAATGAACATGAACAGTGCATTAGCAGATTTCTCTTCGCCATGCATCTCATCGAAATGGCAAGAAAATAACATCTTTTTAAACGGCTCATAGGATGAGCCGTTTAATTTGGCTCTATTTAGGCTAATTTTCGGGCTACAGAGTCTATATCACCTGCTCCCATAAACAACAACACATCATTATCTGTCACCAACTCCTTTACCTTTAATTCTGTTTCTTCAAGATCTTTAGTAAAAACCGCTCCTTCTATTTGAGATGTTATATCTTTGGAAGAAACCGCCTCGCCAAGCTCTCGGCCTTCTACATCGTATATTTCGGATACTATGAGTTTATCTGCTTTTGATAACGACGCTACAAACCCTTCCAACAACATTTTGGTACGATGCCGCTGATGTGGCTGAAATATCACTAAAATCTGGCTTTCTGGATATTTTTCTTTTGCCGCCTGAATAGTAACTTCTATTTCTTTAGGATGATGAGCATAATCTGATATCACAGGAATAGAATCGTCATCCTGAGGAGACTGCGTGTCGACGAAGGATCTCTCACCTAGATTCTTCTCCGCCAAAGGCGAATCAGAATGACGAGGTGAGTATGATCCCACATGCTCAAACCTTCTCCATGTGCCTTTAAAATTCCTAAGAGATTCAACAGCCACTTCTTTATCCACCCCAATCTCTTCTGCCATTTTTAATGCGGCAAGAGCATTTAATACATTATATTCTCCCGGCACCGAAAGCTCTAACCCTGGGTCGTCGTCTTTAGAGTACCAAACAACGCCTGCAATATCTTTCAGCACTCTTCTATTCCCCTGATTATCGCCATACGCAATAATGGGGCCATTACATTTTTCTGCGAATTCTTTAAATGCTGCATCTATTGCATCTTGCGATCCAAAATGGTCTAAATGATCGGCATCTATATTTGTAACAATTAATCCATCGACATCTAAATAATTAAAATGTCCAGAAAATTCACAGGATTCTACAATAAGAATATCCGATTCTCCGGCCCAAAGATTCCTTGGGCTTGCCCCCCCTCCTAATGTAGGAGGGGGTTGGGGGGCGGTATTTTCTTTTTCATTTAATACCCCTCCCTCGCCCTCCCCTCCACGAGGAGAGGGAATAATCGCAAATTCCGGAACCAAGGTACCAACAATAACCAACGGATCTTTGCCAGCATTTTTTGCAATTACCCCAAGCATCGCTGTTGTGGTGCTCTTCCCATGAGCACCTGCAATTGCATAGGTCTTTCTTGCTCGTGAAAGCTCTCCCAAAACCTCTGGGTAACTTAGCTGAGTAATTCCTCTCTCTTTTGCTTCCACTCGTTGGGGGTTGTCTTCTGGAATAGCAGATGAATACACCACCAAATCACATTCAGATGGAATCCCCGCCTTTGTCTGCTCTCCTATCTTTACTGCAACACCTTCATTTTCAAGTGCTTGAGTGATAGATGATTCAGTCGTGTCGCTGCCAGCAACCGTTTTGCCATTCCAAAGGCCAAGTCGAGCGACGGCAGACACGCCGATCCCTCCAACTCCTATACAAAATACTGATTCAGCGTTAGTGAACGTCATACCCAAGTTCTTTGTCTATAACATCTACTACTTTTTCTGTTGCATCTTGCGGCATTAAGCGAGCAATTGCCCTGGTAAGCGCTAGCCTGTTTTGCTGTTTAAACAATAAATCTTTAAATACTTTCATAAACTGATCTACGGAAAGCTCGGTCTGATCAAGAATAATTGCTGCCTTTTTTTCCCATAAAAATGCGGCATTATCTTCCTGATGGCTATCTGGAAGCGGAATAACAATAGCTGGCTTTGAAAGCTGCGAAAGCTCGGTAATAGTAGATATCCCTGCTCGACAGATAACAATATCTGCAACTGCATAGGCCAAAGCCATGTCTTTTGCTTCTAAAAATTCAAATGATTGATACCCTTGCTCGTGAGATTCTTCGCCCTTGCCCGCGCCAGTGACATGAATAATCTGACAATAGGGCAACAATGCCGATTTATGCTCTTCTACAAATTCATTTATCCATTCAGAGCCAGTACCACCACCAACAATAACAACCGTTCTTTTCTGTGCATCGAGTTTAAAAAGATCAACCCCATCTTGAGCTTGCGCCTCAACTAAATATTGACGAACCGGATTACCTGTCCATATCGTTTTCGCGGAAGAAAATTCTTTAAGAGATTCCTGAAACGTTACCGTAATTTTTACGGCTGTTTTTTCTATGAGCTTATTTGCGAGGCCTTTGTCTAAATCTTGCTGATGGGCAAAAACTGGAATTTTAAAAAAGCCCGCAGCCCAAACAACAGGGACAGCAACAAAGCTTCCTGCCGTTAAAATCGCATCTGGCTTTTCTTTTTTCAACAACAAAACAGATTGAACAAACCCCGTTGCAATACGAAACAAATCGATAACATTGTACAAACTTACATACTTTCGCCACTTACCTGCAGCTATTGGCTGATATCGAATCCCTGCATCTGCGACAGCCTTTCTTTCCGGACCAGCTTTGGTACCAACAAAAACAAGCAACAAATCTTTATGTCGCTTTTTTAACTCTTCGGCCATTCCAAGCAAAGGTGAAACCGACCCCATGGTTCCACCCCCTGCCAGCATAATTTTTAATTGATCTCTTTTCATTTTCTAAAATATTATCGCGTTTGCCGGGATATATTTAACAACAATCCCATCGAAATAAGCATGCTTACCAATGCGGTGTTTCCAAAACTCATAAATGGTAATGGCAAACCAGTTAAGGGCAATATACCTATCATTGCACCTATATTAATAAACGCCTGAAAGCCTATCCATAACGTAATTCCAGCAGCAAGAAGCCTTCCAAAATTATCTGGCGCATTCCGTGCGATAAGTATTCCACGATACACTAAAATCGCAAATAATGCGAGCACACCTACTGTTAAAAAGAACCCTAACTCCTCTGCTATTATTGCAAAAATAGAATCACCAATAACCTCTGGCAAGTACGCATACTTCTGAACAGATCTGCCTAATCCCAAGCCCCATAACCCACCTGTTCCAACGGCAAGTAACGCCTGCGTTAACTGGTACCCTATTCCTTGAGGATCGGTTCCTGGGTTCAAAAAAACCAATACTCGAGACAGTCTATACGGTTCGAGTCTAATAGCAACAAGCAACAACCCAAACCCAAGGCCTACCATCGAAAAAATTTGCCGCCAGGGTGCTTGGGCAAGAACATACATGCCTAAAGAAACAAGTGCCAGCAACCCAAAGGTTCCAATGTCGGGCTGTAAAAAAATCAAAAAACCAACGCCTCCAACAAGCGCCAAAAAAGGAAAAAAAGTTGTCCATTTTTCTTGAATAGCCTGTTTATGCTTTGTCATCCAGGCTGCAAGATAAACAATAAAGAATAATTTTACAATTTCGCTTGGTTGAAAAGAAATAAACCCCAAGCCAATCCATCGCTGGGCACCTTTGGTGGCAGTCCCAACTCCAGGAATAAAGACTGCCAACAGCAACAGCACCGAAAAGAGTAATCCAATAGGCGCAAGTTTACGCCACACGCGATAATCTATTATATATGCGATGGCCATTAAAAAGAGCCCTGGTAAAATCCCACGAACCAGCTGCTGCTTTACGTAATAATAACTATCTGCAAATTTATCACTTGCTACCACTACCGAAGCAGACGAAAGCATAACAAGCCCAACAACTAACAACACTCCCAACACAGCAAACAAAACCCAATCAGGGCTATGGTAATGTTTAGCAACTTTTGCATGAACTTTTTTTACTACCGGCGACATAATTCTTCTACAGCAAGATTAAATTGGTCTCCTCTATCGAATTCATTTTGAAACATTCCAAAACTTGCAGACGCTGGCGAAAGTACTATCACATCTCCAGATTTTGCGTATTCAGAAGCAAGCTGAACTGCATGCTCCATTGTTTCTGCTGATACGATTGGTTTATAACCAGATAATTCTGCTTTTAATTGTGCGGATCCGGTCTCTCTTTTTCCTGTCGAAAGAACAATAATAGCTTTGCACATTTTCCGAGCCTGGGCTGCGAGATCTTCGTAATCAACATTCTTGCTTATCCCACCAGCAATAAGAATAACTTTCTGCTTTTTTTTCTTATCACATAAGGCAGACAGCGTAGCCATGGTTGCACCAGGGACCGTCGCCGTCGTATCGTTCATATAGACAACACCCTTCTTCTCTTGAATAACTTCCATTCTTCCATCTGGTAACACAGCCTTTTTTAAGGCCGATTTTATTGTTCGTATTGGTACACCAACAGTAAGTGCAACCGCGATAGCGGCGCAGGTGTTTAAAATTACATGCTGGCCTTGGAATTGAAGTGATTTTAATTTACATATCCGAACAGGCTTCTCTCCTAAACTTGACCATATTTCATTTTTCAGCACATACACACCTTTCTTTTTTGCTGGCAGCTTAGAATAGGAAAACCAAACTACTTTGCCGGCTGCAATGTCTGCAAAGCCTCTCGTTATTTCGTTGTCTGCATTCAACACCGTAGTATCGTCTTCATTCTGAGAATTTAAAATTATTTTCTTCGCCTGAATATAGTCTTCAAACGTATCGTATCTGTCGAGATGATCCTCGAACACATTTGTAATCACTGCTATTTTGGGTGAACGTGCAACATGAGCACTCCCTTCAAGCTGCCAAGAAGATAACTCCAGAACAACCCATGGGTAATCTTTTTTTCGGTCTATTAAAGAGGGCAAAAACTGCAATGCAGATACTCGCAAATTCCCTGCTAAAATAGTTCTCGAATCCCATTGCTGCAAAATTCTTCCAATAATAGTCGCAGTTGTTGTTTTTCCTTTCGTTCCCGTTATTCCAATTATAGGAGCAGGACACAAATGCTCAAAAATACTCATGTCTGTTTCTATGGGAACACCTTTTTTTCTCGCTAATTTTATAAATTTAGAATTATTGGTAACCGCAGGGTTCTTTATAATAATATCTGCTTTTAAAAAATCTCCTTCTTTGTGCCCGCCAAGAGAATAACGAATATTTTTCCATTTTTTTAGTTGCCGAAGAGATGGCTCGAGCTCTTTTTTCGTGCGTAAATCTGTTACCAAAACCTTTGCACCGCATTTTGCAAAAAATGTCGCAGCCCCAACTCCCCCGCCATTCAAGCCGAGTCCCATTACTACAATTTTTTTATTTCTAAAATGAGATTTCATGAATCCAAATAAGTAACATCTGCTATTCGTCATTCTGAGCCTGCATCAGGAGAAGAATCTCTGGTCTCTTTTATTCTTAAAAAGGCGAGATCCTTCGTCGACATGCAGCCTCCTCCCCAGTCACTTCGCCAAACAGACTTCCCAGACACTCTTAGAAAGAGGTCGGGACAAGCCGGACAGGGCAAGCGGGATGACGATCAGAGAGAATAGATAGTGTATTATTTAACCCGTATAAAATGATACATTGTTCCGCATTTTTCGCCGTCTCTTCTATAAGAAGGCATATCAGCATTACAATAGGTACATTCCGAGAGAATGTGTATCCTAGAGGCGTTCACCCCCTTCGTCAAGAGCTGTTCTTTATTCACCGAAGCAAGGTCTAAAAACCGCTCGTTGCCCCTATGAATAATGGCTTTTTTATAGCCTTTAAACTTTTCAGCAACATTTTCTTTCACTTGATAATGACAGCTCGCAATAGAATGCCCGATAACACACGAAAGGTCTAAAATATCACAGCCTTCACTCTCAAGCGTATCTATCATTATACCAGATATATTTTCTAGCGTCCCTCTCCAGCCAGCGTGAGCTGCCGCAATAATTCCAGCAGATTGATCATAAAAAAACACCGGTACACAGTCGGCGGTTTTAATTACAAGCGATATGTTTTTTTCCTTTGTCCAGAAACCATCAGCCAGTTCTTGTTTGCCTTGCTTGGCCTCTACGATACTTACCCCGTGACACTGATCGAGCTCTACACAAGGCTCTCTTATTTCGTGTTTATCTAGCGTCCAATCGATTTCAACATCAGTAAAAGAGTGAGGATAAGGGTGCATACATTCGAAGCTTTAATGGGTATCTTTTCTGATTTTAAATTTCTAGTTTCGAATTTTCTTCTATAAGGTTCTATCTATCAGCATAATAATTACACCAATAACAGATGTAACAGCCGAGATAACCCAAAACCTCATAACAACCTTAGGCTCTGGCCAACCTTTGGCCTCGAAGTGATGGTGAATAGGAGCACACAGAAATACTTTTTTCTTAAAGAGCTTTCGAGCGCCTATCTGGATAATGACAGAGGCAGCTTCAAGAACAAACAAAAACCCAATAATCGGAAGCAATAGCGCGTAATTTGTAAGAAGCGCAACAATTCCAAGGGTTACTCCTAAAGACATCGAGCCGGTGTCTCCCATAAAAAACCGCGCCGGATAAATATTAAACCACAAGAAAGCAAGTAACGCACCTGCAATTGCTCCACAAAAAACTGCTAAAGCAATTTTGCCTTGAGCAAAAGAAATAACACCGTAGGCAGCAAACGAAGTGAGCAGCGTTCCAGCAGCCAAGCCGTCGAGCCCATCTATTTCGTTTACCGAAAAACTCGTACCAATAATAACAGCCAAAAACAAGGGAATATACCACCAGCCAATAGCAAATGTTCCTACCAACGGAACCCGAATAATATCCCAATCAAGTTTAAAGAAAAACCACAGCGAGCCAACCAAGGCAATCGCAGCATACATTAAAAGCTTCGATCGAAATCGGATTCCTATTCCATGTTTTCCAAATTTTCGAATATCCCAAATATCATCTACAAGCCCAACCAAAGCAGCGGCTCCTAATGCAGCGGCAGGAAGCCAGGTTTCGAATCTACTTAAAAAATCAAGATACTGAAAAAAGGAATTTGGAAATAATTGAGAGAGCCACGAAAATCCGAAAAGTAACAACAACGTTGTCCCCCATATAAGCACTCCACCCATAGTAGGTGTGCCGCGTTTTTTTTCGTGCATTGCAGAATACTGAGGGGTATCGCCATTATTCCGAATGTTTTTTCCGAGTTTAAATTTATACAGCACACTTGTCCACAGAGGTGTTAAAAGCATGCTTACAATAAATGCAATTGTTGTAACAGAAAATATTTTTATAATATCCATCATAGAAATCTTTTAAAAATTCCGGATAATCACAAAAGTGCCGAGCGTTATATACAATTGAATAAAAGGGAAAGCAGCCCATAACATATACATCCAAAATCTATTTTTTGAGGCAAAGAAAACCCCCAAACCAGCATGCACGCACCACAGCACAAAAGCAAATGCTGGCAGCATTAACACCGTCCAGGGTTGACCAAGGAAATCTATGCCGAAATAGACGGTTCTATGGAGTGGAACTATTACATCGCCAAGTGATTTCACAACACTCCAGCCCCACAAAAACAGCGCTATATTTACGAAAAAAGAGACAACAAGAACTGTTGCAACAAGATAAAAATACGGCTTTTCTTTATACGGTAATCCCCTTTTCCCAAACAAAAATGACATATATGCCTAAATAATTTGAGTGTAGCTATACGGTAACACGTTTTCACAATTTGTACAGATCACTTTAGAATCCTCATTTTTATACTCACTTTTTTGTTCCTATGATATAATACCGGGGTATATGTTCACAAACCAACAAATATATCATGTCCTGATCAAGCAAAATATCCTCGACAAAAAGCAGCTTGATCCTATTTTAAAACAGTACGAAAAAGAAGGTAAATCTCTCGCAGACTACGTACTCGAAAACAAACTCCTTTCTGAAGAGTCACTCTACCAGGCGATAGCAGACGGCATCGATATTGAATACACCAATCTTTCCGAGCAAACAATTCGGCAAGATATTCTTTTTCTTGTACCAGAGCCGATTGCTCGAACCCACGACCTTATTGCATTCGATCAAACAGACAAAGGTATATCCATAGCAACAACCGACCCAGAAAATATTCAAACATTCGACTTTTTAGAAAAACATCTTAATAAGCGTCTCGACATTTTCCTTACAAGCCCCGCAGCTCTAGAGACAGCACTTGCGCAATATCACAGAGACATTGAGTCTGCATTCGAAAACCTTACAGACAAAAAAACCGAGCAAGAGGGTTCTCACCCTCGGCCACTTAAAGAACTTGCTCAAGATGTTCCTATTATTAGAATTGTAAATACGCTTCTAGAGTATGCAATATTCGAAAGTGCTTCAGATATTCATATAGAGCCAGGCGAAAAAGAAACCATTATTCGCTACCGCATAGACGGTGTTCTTCGAGAGGTTATGAAACTTCCAAGAACAGCCCATTCTGGAATAGTTGCTCGCATTAAAATCCTTTCAAACTTAAAGCTCGACGAACACCGACTGCCGCAAGATGGCAGATTTAAAGTAGAAACAAAAGAATACAAAATATCGTTCCGAGTATCTATCCTCCCTATCTACGATGGCGAAAAAATTGTCATGCGGCTTTTAAACGAAAGCAATCAACGGCTTCGCTTAGCAGATTTGGGGTTAAATGAATCTCAGCTTGAAATAGTTAAAACAAATGTAGACAAACCACATGGGATGATTCTTGTAACCGGTCCAACCGGGTCTGGTAAAACAACAACATTATACGCAATGATGAACACCTTAAACAAACCAGAGGTAAATATTGCAACAATAGAAGACCCTATCGAATACCGAATGGATCGCATTAACCAAAGTCAAACAAATGCAAAAATAGAATTCACCTTTGCAGCAGGTTTAAGATCTCTTCTTCGGCAAGACCCAGATATTATTATGGTCGGAGAAATCAGAGACAAAGAAACAGCAGAAATAGCAGTTACCGCTGCAATGACAGGCCACCTATTGCTTTCAACACTTCATACCAACGAGGCGTCTGCCACTTTGCCACGGCTCATCGACATGGGAGTAGAACCATTTCTTATTACCTCCACAACCAATCTTATTATTGCTCAGCGGTTGGTTCGCAAAATATGCCCTCATTGCATTTCTAGCTACAAAATAAATAAAGATACGCTTAAGCAGCTCGAACAAAGATTTGATTTAGACGAACTCATGCGCGTAATGGCAAAACAAGGCGCTATCCTTTCGGATAAAGACGACCTCACTTCCCTGTTATTCTATAAAGGAACTGGCTGTAAAAAATGTCACGATTCCGGCTACCGAGGCAGAATTGGAATATACGAAGCACTTGCTATCTCAGAAAAAATAAAAGAAAGCATAATGAAACGCGTACCAACTGAAGAACTCCGTAAAATTGCCGTCCAAGAGGGAATGGTAACTATCCTTCAAGATGGCTTTATGAAGGCAAAAAGCGGCGTTACCACTATCGAAGAAGTCCTCCGCGTAAGCAAAGAATAATCTCCTCATTTACTATGGCAACAGCCCCTGCTGCTCCGGTAACTCCATCACGCCAACCAACTCTTCACAGACTAAGCGCTCTCCAATCCATCATTAGCAGTCTTACTCAAGCAACCGACCTCGATGCTATTTTTCAAGCTGTCAGCCAGGGCCTGGTGCAGCACCTTGGATATAGCTCTATTTTAATTACTCGCAAAATAGAAAACAGCCACGAAATTATTTACAGCCAAGGTGTGTCAACAGAACTCTTTAAAGATTTACGGACAGAAATTCAGGCACTTAAGCTTAATCAACATGCAATAGTGCTCGACTCTCAAAAACTTGGAAAAAACATCCTTACACTTACCAACACCTATTCTGCGGTTGCAACGCCAATCACCTTCTCACGAAATGTGTATGGCTACATTATTGCACTCTCAAATGCAAAAGAATTTGCGCTTCAGAAAGGCGACATAGAGCTCTTAGGAACCATAGCCTATACAACAGCCACCAGCATAAACGGAATAGAATTTACAAAAAAAATACACCAAGAGCACGACAAAACTCAAGGGATTATTGAGTCGCTTATTGACGGGCTTTTGTTTTTTGACGACCAACAGCGGTTAACCATGATGAATCCTCGTGCGAGTGAAATTTGCGATACTCCTATCGAAAAAATTCTTGGACTAACACCAGACACCATCCCTTCTTTCCAGAAAAATCTTCTTAAAATAATGCAATCGTTACCACCGTTTAAGAAATCTGATGCCGAGCCAATAAAAGGCATAGAAGTTGTACTCGACCAGCCCTACTCGCAAACGCTCCAGGTTTCGCTGACTGCAACAAGAGGCCAATCAGGAAAAAACCAAGTCCCAACCGGCTATTTAATTGTTCTTCACGATATTACAAAAGAAAAGATGGTAGACCAAATGAAATCCGAATTTGTATCTGTTGCAAGCCACCAACTCCGAACCCCGCTCGCAGCTATTAAATGGACACTTGAAATGTTCCGCAACGGAGATTTAGGCCAACTGACCAGCGAGCAAAAAGAATTTATAGAAAAATCTTTTGTATCCAACGAACGAATGATTGCATTAGTAGATGATTTACTTAATATCTCACGTATAGAAGAGGGCATCCTTAAGCATAGCTTTACCAGCATGATTGCTTCTGATTATTTAGGCTCGTTATTATTCGAAAACAGAGCAGCGGCACAACACAAAAGCTTATCTTTAGAGTATTACGATGAAATCCCTAAAGGAACCAGAATCATTATAGATCCAGAAAAACTTCGGATGGCTATTCAAAATGTACTCGATAATGCGTTTAAATATACCCCAGCTGGCGGCAAAGTTATTATAAAAGCAAGCACAGATCCGAATCAAATTTTTCTTCAAATTTCAGATACTGGCGTTGGGATTCCGGATGATCAAAAAGACAAAATTTTCTCTAAGTTTTTCCGGGCAGCAAATGTTGTAAAACTTCAGACCGAAGGATCGGGATTAGGCCTGTTTATTGTAAAAAGTATTATAGAACGTCATCACGGAACGGTGAGTTATATTTCAGAAGAAGGACATGGCACTACATTCACCATAACGATCCCTCTTCCCAAGCAATCTTAAAAGTATTCACGAGCCTAAGAAACTGATACACTTACATATTATTAACCGCAAGAGCCCACCCCTCTTCCTTGCATGCTATGACAAATCAACCAACACGACTTCTTCTCCTTGAAAGCGAACAAATTCTAGTAGAAGTTCTTCGTAAAAAACTTAATGGCGCAGGCTATTCAACCGATGTTGCACAAGACGGAGAAGATGGACTTCAAAAAATAAAAGCTCAGCCGCCGTCGGCTGTAATTATCGACTTAGTTCTCCCTAAAATGGCAGGGATAGATGTTTTAAAAACAATAAAACAAGATGAAACTCTCAAAAATATTCCTGTACTCGCTATTTCTAACTCTGGAGATCCAGCAGAAATAGCACAGCTAAACCAGATTGGCGTACAAGAATACTTAATAAAAACAACCCTTACACCAGACGAAGTACTCCAAAAAATTCAGGCGCTTACAAGCGGTGCTCAGCCGGCAGCTAGTCAACCTGGAGCTCAAACAGCTGCTGCGCCTCAAGCTGCAACAGCACCACTCCAACAAGTCCCAGCTCAACCAGCTCCAATAGCCACCCCATTGCAACAAACTCCAGCACAGCCAGCGCCAGTAGCTGCACCACTGCAACAAATTCCAACTCAACCAACACCAACGGCTACGCCTACACAGACAACAACCACCGCAGGGGCAAAAGTTGTTATAGCAGAAGATGATAAATTCTTAAGAGAGCTTGCTTCAAAAAAACTCTCAGGTGCAGGTTACGAACTCACCGCCGCTATGGATGGAGCAGAGGCTATTAAAATTATTTCAGAAGTAAAACCCGATGTTGTTTTACTCGATATTATAATGCCCGACATAGATGGATTTGAAGTGTTAAAAAGAATCCGCGCAAGCCAAGACGAAAAGGTAAAAAACACAAAAGTAATTATTCTTTCAAACCTTGGGCAAGAAAGCGACATAGAAAAAGGAAAAGAATTAAATGCAACAGACTATCTTGTAAAAGCAAACTTCACCATGGACGAAATTATTACCAAAGTTGAAAGTGCCCTCGCTCAAAAATAGTAATCAAGATTATTTAATTTGATCTTTTACTCAATGATCAAAGAACCGATCAAAAAACAAACCTCCTCAGAATCTCCCAAACCAATACAGACATCGAAACCAAAGGCATCATATTTAGATAGATTCCAACGTATTACTGCGGTGGACAAAATTTTATTTACCCAGCATTTAGGAATGATGCTTCGTGGAGGGGTTTCGTTATCTCGAGCTCTCGATATTTTAGCTACTCAAACAAAGAAAAAACATTTTAAAACAGCTCTTTTACATATTCGTGCGGCTGTCGAGAAAGGCGACAATCTTTCAGATGCGCTTGAAAAATATCCAAACCTGTTTCCTGCGATATTTGTTAGTATGATTCGAGCCGGTGAATCCTCTGGAACACTCGAGGAAACACTGAGTGTTCTTACCCAACAGACAAAAAAAGAACACGAACTTGTCTCTAAAATAAAAGGCGCACTCACCTATCCAGTTATCGTCATTTTTATCATGATTTTTATTGGTATTGGAATGATAATCTTTGTTATTCCGCGAATTACGGATATTTTTGCGGAGACAAATGCTATTTTGCCAATGCCAACACGTATTCTTATTGGTATAAGTGAAACCATTATTCAAAATGGCCTTCTCTTTGGCGTTGGTGCTATTGCTGTTATTGCTCTCTTTATTTTTGCTATCAAAAAACCAAAAGGAAAAAAAATCCTCGACACCGTGCTTCTTTCCTCTCCTATTATTGGCGGTATTATTCAAAAAATTCAAATAGCTCGTTTTGCTCGAAATTTTTCTTCATTGTTAATTGCAAACCTTCCCATTGTTCAAGCATTGGAACTCACGGGTGACACATTGAACAACAGCCTTTATAGCAATAGCATTAAACAGTTAACGCGAGACATTTCTAAAGGACTGCTGCTATCAGAAATAATGAAACAATTCCCCAAGCTTTACCCAACTACCATCCGAGAAATCATTCATGTTGGAGAGGAAACCGGAAACATCGATTCTGTTCTAAAAGAGCTTGCCGAATTTTATGAGGAGGAAATAAGCCAAATAATGGAAAACCTTCCTTCGATATTAGAACCTGCACTTATGGTTCTTATCGGAGTAGGAGTCGGAGGGATGGCGGTTGCCATTATCATGCCAATGTACAGCCTATCTCAACAGTTTTAGGAACAATCCCTTTCATATGGCGTCTCCAAAAGAAATCGGCATACTGCCTAGCAATAGAAAAAACAAACATGGATTTACCCTTATGGAGACGGTTATAGCCGTCATGATTTTTATTATTGTAAGTGTGGGAGTGTACTCGGTATTCACACGACTTGTGAGGCTTAGCATTATTTCAAAACAAAAAATAGCCGCTACTGCGCTTGCCAACGAGCAATTAGAAATTATTCGCAACCTGACTTACAGCGACATTGGCATACAAGCAGGAATCCCTGTTGGCCTTATTCCTCACACCCAGACGCTCACACGAGATGGAATCCCATTCACACTAGAAACAACCATCCGAAACATAGACGACCCTTTTGATGGAACAATTAATGGCGACCCGAACGACCTTTCGCCAGCAGACTACAAACTCGTCGAGGTGAAAATAGACTGCAACTCTTGCATTTCGTTTCAGCCACTTACATTCACCAGCTTTGCTGCACCTAAAAACCTAGAAACAACATCTAGCAATGGTGCATTATTTGTTCATGTTATCGATTCTTTTGGCCAGCCCGTACAAGGAGCGAGTATTCACATAGAAAATAACGACGAATTCCCTGCTATTGCGATAGACGAAACAAGCAATAGCGAAGGCACGCTACAAATTGTAGATACCCCGCCAGGAACAGAAAACTACGAAATAACTGTTACAAAATCAGGATTCTCTACCCATCAAACCGTATCGACAGAGGAACATGAAAACCCCTTAAAACCTCATGCAACAGTGGCAGAACAAACGGTAACCGATATTAGCTTCTCTATCGACGAATTAAGCTCTCTGGCTATTTCTTCTGTCACACCAACCTGCACGCCCGTTCCTTTTATAGATTTCACACTTCAAGGGTCAAAACTGATAGCAGAAGATCCACCTATTTATAAATACCAAGAATCACTACAGACAAATGCAAGTGGCCTTTTGTCCCTAGCTAATATGGAATGGGATACCTACACGCCAACGCCAATAGAACCTACCTACGCATTAGCTGGATCTCTCCCCGTATCACCCTTCACACTTTCGCCAAATGCAACACAAAATGTACAATTGGTTCTTGAGCCGTTTACCCCAAACACACTTCTTATTACCGTTGAAGACAGCGGAACCTCTCTCCCACTTGCCGAAAGCACAGTGATTATTACAAAAGAAGAAGAAAGCACAACACTTGTCACTGGTCGTGGATTTTTACAACAAACATCATGGGAAGGTGGCAGTGGACAAGAAATCTTCACAGACGAAACAAAATTCTTCACTTCAGACGGAAATGTGGAAATAAACGACCCCGTTGGAGAGATAACATTATTACAAACATTCGGAGTATATGCTGAATCTGGAGAGATAACTTCTTCCACATTCGACACCGGCTCGGCAAGTAATTTTTATCAACTCTCTTGGGAACCACAAGACCAACCGACAGAGACTGGTGATAATAGCCTTACATATCAGCTTGCTTCAAATAACGATCAGCTAACATGGAATTTTGTTGGACCAGATGGAACGAGTGGCACCTACTATACAACTGCCGACAAAAATATTCACGCAGGACATAACGGAGATCGCTATATACGATATAACATTTTCTTTTCAACAGAAAACACAAACTATACTCCAAATCTGGCAGAACTAGCCTTTACCTTTACCTCTGCCTGTTCGCCACCTGGCCAAGTTCTTTTCCAAGGATTATCTCTCGATGAATATACCATTACCGTCGACCATGCTGGCTACCAAACAGCAATAGACAGTATTACCCTTAGCCAACCGGAAAACAGCCATCTTATTCAGCTGTCTCCAAACGAATAACTATGAAAATCGTTTTCCACAAAGGATTTTCCATGCTCGAGCTTGTAATAACAATTGGAATTTTTGCTTTGATTTCTGTTTTCTTTCTGACCTTCCAATCAGATGTATTTTCACTTAATAGCCTGGTAACAAACACCTTTTCGAGCCAACAAGAATCACAGCAATTACTTGTTGCTTTTATTAACGAGGTTCGTCCAGCATCAAACTCTGGCACAGGAGCATATCCAATTGCAGAAGCCACCTCAAATGCTTTCACATTCTATACCGACATTCAAAATGTTGGCGTAAAACAAAGAATCAGATACTTCCTCGAAAATGGTGCTATCAAAAAATCTACTCTCATACCTACTGGTTCTCCACCAACATATAATGAGGAAAACGAAAACACCACCACAGTTATGTATGGCATTCAAAATGGCAGCAATCCTCTTTTTAAATATTATGACAACACCTACAACGGATCATCTCCCCCACTCGAAGAGCCCGTCAACATTCCCGACATTCGATTTGTTAAAATAACTGCTATACGCCCACTCGAAAGCTCGAAGTCAACTACCCCAAGAACGTACACAACGCAGGTTATGTTAAGAAATTTGAAAGACAATTTTTAGTATGAAGCTGTTTGCACAAAATCGAGGAAGCCTCCTTATTCATGTAATTGTATTTTCTGCAATTGCGATCTTTTTACTTGGAGGATTAGTAAGCTGGGCTCGATTGCTTATTCAAAGTGCTCACAACGAAACTCAAAAACTACAGGCTTTTTTAATCGCAGAATCTGGAACCGAATACTACCGCTGGCATCTAGCACATGCGCCTGAAGATTTCCAAGATGGAACTGGTTCACCAGGCCCTTATATTCATAATTTTCAAGACAAAGATTTAAACACTATAGGACAGTTTAGCTTAGCCATTGCTGAACCCTCAGTCGGATCTACTATTGTTGTTATTCAATCAACTGGCTCGCTTTCTGGAGTAACAAATAAAGACAGTACAATAGAAACCCAATTAGGGGTTCCTTCTTTTTCAAAATACGCAGTCGCAGCCAACGATAAAATGCGCTTTGGAGAAGGAACCGAGGTATTCGGACACATACACTCAAACGATGGTATTCGGTTCGACGGGCTGGCTCATAACATTGTCTCTAGCTCAAAAGAAGAATATAACGACCCAGACCACTCTGGAAATAACGAACATGGCGTTCACACGCACAAAGAGCCTGTTGATCCAGTTCCACCAGAAAACATTCCAGCTCGACCAGATGTATTTGAGGCCGGCAGAGCAACAGGCGTTCCTGCCATAGATTTCGATGGCCTCACCTCGACGCTTGCAAACCTTAAAACGTTAGCACAAAACGATGGGCTTTATTTTGCAGCTTCAGCTGGAGTCGGATACCATATGGTGCTTCAGACAAACGACACATTCGATTTGTATCAAGTAGATACGCTCATGTCACCGCCAACAAATAAATGTAATAACGCTGGTCAGCAAAATTGGGGAACCTGGAGTATTGCACCTGGAGGAGAGACATTCTTAGGCACACACCCATTCCCCTCGAACAACCTTCTATTTGCCGAAGACCACGTTTGGGTAGACGGGCAAATTTCAAATGCAAGAATTACAATCGCGGCTGGAAGGTTCCCAGAAGCACCAGGACAGCACAAAGACATTATTATAAACAAAGACCTCCTCTACACAACGTACGACGGGCAAGATTCGATTGCGCTTATTTCGCAAGGAAGCATAAGCACAGGAATGAATAGCGAGGATGATTTAAGAATAGATGCAGCCCTTATTGCTCAAAACGAAAGAGTAGGAAGATACTACTACAGGCCACCCTATTGGCACAACAATTCGTACCGAGAAGCATGCGATCCATATCATACTAGATCTACGATAACTCTTTATGGAATGCTTGCAACCAACGACAGATATGGATTTGCATACAGCGACGGAAGCGGTTATCAGACAAGAAATATTATTTATGATGCAAATTTACTCTACTCACCGCCACCTCACTTCCCGCTTACATCCGACCACTACGAAATTATTTCATGGAAAGAAACAAACTAACAATGGTATACTAATACTAGACAAAAGGTTCAGAATTACTAATTGATCTAATTAACCTAATTTCTAATCAAGCACCAAAACACAATACTGCCAAGACCTTCATGTATTGTTTATTGGGATTTGATTAGATTAATTAGTAATTAGTGCAATTAGAAATTTAAATGCATCATTTCTCTGTGTTTCATAAAAAAGGAAAAATTTCTATTGGTATAGATATATCAGACGCTACATTAAAAGGCGTTGCTCTTGAGACCCGTAAAAATCTTACCATTATTAAAGCTGCTCATTCTCAGGAAATTCCACAGGACGCAATCGTAAAAGGAGGCATAAAAAAACCTAGGGTTGTTGGCGAACTTATAGAAGAACTGAGCCAATCTCTTCAAGGCGGAGGTATTCATCAGCCAATGGTAGTTGTCCCGCTTCCAGAGCCCGAAACATATCTTTCAACCTTTACCATCCCCCCGCCAAAAGAACTTACCAGGGCGGCGCTTGACCCTAAAATTAAAGAAGAAATGAAGGCCTATATTCCTGTGCCTCCAGAACAACTTACATACGACTGGCAAATAACTCAAACAAGCACAAATGCTATTACTGTTGCGGTTGGTGCTGCCCCCCGTTCTGTTATAACACAGTACACAAAGCTCTTTTCTAATCAGCATCTTATTCCCAAGGCTTTCGAAATAGAATCTGTGGCTATTGCTCGTGCGCTTGTGCCTTTTAAGCTCCCTAAAAAAGAGTCGTCTGTTATCGTAGTAGATCTTGGAGCAAGCAGATCTGGAATGAGTCTTGTTCTTAATAACACCGTTCAACTCGCTGTAAGTGCTCCTATTTCAGGAAACACCATTACGGATCAGTTATCTGTTGCTTTAAAAAAATCACCCCAAGAAATAGAGGCTCTTAGAAAAACGCACGGATTCCACCCAGAAAAATCTATTCCAGCTGCCTACAAAACAATTTTACTCAACATGGGCCACGATCTTTTGTCTCGAATAGAAGAAATAGAAAAATATTACCAGTCACATTGGCAATCTAAAACTCCTCTAAGCAAAATAATCCTAACTGGAGGTGGATCTAAACTCACAGGAATCGCAGAATATCTTGCAAAAGAACAAAAAATTAAAGTCGAACTCGGAGATCCACTCACTAATATTCACCATTCGCTATCGCATCCGTGCCCAATCCCTCCACACGAAAGGCCTCATTACACAACTGCGATTGGCCTTGCACTTAGAAACGTTATGCCGCTTCCGAAAAAATTATTATAGATATGCTTACCCTCAACCTTATTCCGCGTTACTTTAAACGAGAAATACAACTCCACACAGCATACACGCTGTTAAAAAAGTTTTTTATTCTTCTTTTTATTGTTCTTTTTCTTACTTCGAATTCATTGCTGCTAGCAAAAATGCTTCTTCAGCAAAAAATACAAGAATTATCAGAGCAAACAAGGGTGGTAACAACTTCGGCCGCAAAGGTTCAGCAAAAAATTATAGCCATAAATAGTCTTTTTACCCAAACTCAAGGAGCAATTAACAATACTACTTCGTGGTCAACGGTTATTCAACAATTGGAGCAATCTAAAACCGCCCAAATAGAAATTTCTGAGTTCACCATTACCTCAACAGAAAATGCTGCAAGTATTCAACTTTCCGGAATATCCCCTTCTCGCGAGCATTTTTTAAATTTTCAAGAGGCTCTAAAAAAATCACCTTTTGTAAAAAATATATCCTCACCAATCCAGAACATTCTTAGTGCGGAGGAAACAACATTTTCTATCACAATAGAAATAGATAGAACAACTATTGCTCCAGCACAATAGCGCTTATGACATCGAACCGAAAACGACTTGCAGTCCAAATTACCATTATCTGCCTTCTTGTAGGGTTCTTTGCATTTGCAATTCTTCTTCCTGTTATCAAAGACATCAATGCTATGAATGGTGCTATTACAGAACAAAGAACCGAGCTCGAAAAACTTTATGAAAAAGGACAGTTTTTTCGAATTGTTCGTTGCCAGCTAGCCAATGTTGAAAAAGATTATAATGCCATACAATCACTTTTTATAAATCCAGACAAACAACTTGAATTTATTACCCACCTAGAATCGCTTGCTTTACAAAACAATCTTTCTCTCCAACTTTCTCTTGGAGCGCTAGAAAACACACTGGCAACAGCTTCTGAAAATTCACTTGTTCCAATTCAAGCGTCGCTTTCTCTTGCAGGTGACTACACAGATATACAGGTCTTTATAAAAGAACTAGAAACCGCTCAATTCCTTATTTCACTCTCAGATGTCTCGATACGGTCCATTCCTCAAAACAGCACCAGCGCGCCATTCCAAGCTCAATTACAAGCTACATCGTATTGGACAACTTACTCTCAAGATTATGAAACAACAGCCCCCTGCACAACCTAAAAAGGAGCCCATAGAAGAATCAACCGCTCCTAAACACCCAGCAATGGTTGAGGACTTATTAAGTTCGCCCAAAATTTCTCGTGGAATTCAAAAATTAAACGACAATTTTTTTCGAAATGTCAGGGCGATTGTTATGACTTTTGTGGGGATTATTTTTGTCGGATTAGTAATTTTCTTGTACAATAATGTATATCTCTCGCTTGTAGAAGCAAATGCTATTGTTGTTCTTAGGCAGGAAGTTGCTACAGAGAAAGTAGATTTAGAAAAACATAGAAATATAAAAAAATTCCTTGAGTCAAGGGAAGGGCCGCAAGCAGTTATAACCGAAAACGCTCCGCTTCTTTCGGAATCCAATTCCGAGGCACCACCGCTCTCCCCTAGCAACATAAAGCTTGTTCAATAAAATGTATGAGTCAGAAAAAAAACATAAAAAAACTCAAACTAAAAAATCACGAGTGGATAAATATTAAAAAAACCGGCAGAGAGGAAGTTGCCTGGTTAGAATCGAAAAGTGATTTTCACCCCCTTCACTACGAAGATTGCAGAGGTAAAGCACAGCATCCTAAAATTGATATTGCGGATAATTATGCTTTTATTGCATTGCTTTTCCCTTTATATAATAAATCAACAAGAACAATAGAAGCCGCTGAAGTCGATTTTATTATTACAAAAGACACTCTCTACACTGTCCACGACAACCTTCTTAAGCCGCTCATGGACATGGACACCATTGTAAACACCGACAAAACCTTCTCGCTACCTCCAAAAAACAAAACATCGGCTGTTCTGCTTTATATTATAATAAAAAAACTTCTCGACTATTGTCTGCCAATGCTCGACCACATGAGCGAAGACATTAGCGATATAGAAAAACATTTATTTAATGGTAAGAAAGAAAAAAAGATGGCACGAGAATTGTTAGGAGTTAAAAGAAACATTGTTAATTTTAGAAGAACGCTCGGCTCGCACAAAAACATTCTTAAAAAATTCACCGAAACAAAAAAGCCGTATTTAAGAACCTCTATAATGGCGCCATATTACATAGATCTTATAGAGCAGACCAAGCAAATTTGGGATTTAATAGAAACCCATAGAGAAACCATCAATGCGCTGCACGAAACCAACGAATCAATCCAAAACGACCAAATGAACGATATTATGAAAACACTTACTATGTTTTCAATTATTATCTTCTCGCTTACGCTTGTTGCAGCTTGGTTTAGTATGGGGGCAGACGGAGGCAGGCCGTTTATAAATAGCGAAAACAGCTTCTGGATTGTAATGTTTATTGAATTCATTGTAATTATGGCTATACTTATTTTCTTTGTACGAAAAAAGTGGCTAAAATAGCTTGCACTATCTGAAGCCACTGCTACAATTGAGGGGTATTCCCTCTTTTTTAATTGTTGATTCTGTATGTTTAAGCTCTACAATTCTAGAACCAAAGAAACAGAAGAAGTAAAACCTCTCGATGGCAAAACAATCCGAATGTATACCTGCGGACCGACAGTCTACGACTTCGCGCATATAGGAAATTTCCGAGCACTTTTGTCTGCCGATCTTTTAAAGCGATATCTTTCCTACAAAGACTTTTCCGTAAACCATGTCATGAATATTACCGATGTAGACGACAAAATGATTGCTGGCTCGCAAAAGCAATTTCCAGATACTGACCCAATGGAGGCACTAGAAAAATTTGGAGAAAAATATGAGGCAGCTTTTTTTGAAGACTACCGAACTCTCAATATTGTAGAACCAGACACCATAACCCGCGCAAGCGAGTACATTCCAGAAATGCAAAAGCTTATTGTGTCTATTATAGAAAACGGCTTTGGGTATGTAAAAGATGGATCTATTTATTTTGATGTAAAAAAATATTCAGCAAAAAACACCTACGGTGTTTTGACGAACATCGACATGGAAGGGTTTAAAGATGGCGCAAGAATAGATGCCGACCAGTATGAAAAAGAATCTGCCCAAGATTTTGCTTTATGGAAAAAACATAAAGATGGCGAGCCTTCATGGGATTTCGAGGTAAAAGGAGATCAACTTCCAGGCAGACCAGGCTGGCATATAGAATGCTCTGCTATGAGCCACGATACGCTTGAAATGCCTTTTGATATTCATACCGGTGGAATAGACCTTAAGTTCCCGCATCATGAAGACGAAATCGCACAGAATGTAGCAGGCTATGGAGAAGAAACCCCTATTAATATTTGGTTTCATAATGGCTATCTTCAGGTAGAAGGCGAGAAAATGTCTAAGTCATTAGGAAATTTTCATACGCTTCGGGACGTATTAGGCAAAGGCCATACTCCAGAAGCTATTCGCTATCTTTTAATCTCTACTCACTATCGACAGCCTCTTAACTTTACCGAAGATTCCTTAAAAGCATCGAAAGAAGCAATCAATCGCATTCAAGAGGTGCTGTATCAATCACAAGGCAAAGATGAAGACTCTTCGAGCATAACAGAACAAGCAACAAAAGATATGATACAGGCATTGAATGATGATTTGAATATTTCGAAAGCACTTGGAATCATGTTCGAGGCAATAAAAGAAATAAATACAAACAAACTTTTTGGGAAACAAGTTGTTGATTGGATTTCTGATGTCGACCGCATTCTTGGTCTTAACGTAGAGACGGGGTTAACCCCGTCTCTACAAGAGAACAAAGAACTCCAAGACCTTCTTGACGAGCGACAAAAAGCTCGAGACAGCAAAGATTTTAAAGCAGCCGACACATTACGCAAAGAAATCGAATCCAAATTCAATGTAGAAGTACGAGACACCGACACAGGACAAGAAACCAAGAAAAAATCGTAGGCAAACCTGCGATTTTTTATTTATCCCCCTCCTAATGTATAACTGCCTGCACTATGTTTCCTAAATGGCCTTTGCAGTCCCCCCTCCTAGAGTAGGAGGGGGTTAGGGGGCGGTATACTGAAGCTTTCATGAATTGTTTTTTACAAAGCAATCCACGAGGACTTCAGTTCTCACCACAGATCAACTCGTACATTCTTACAGGAGGAATCATCATGGCTTGTGGTATTGCAGGAGTGATCGGTACTAGCGATAACCTACTGTTTCTTCGACTTCTGACAGGAGCTATCAGGCACAGAGGAAACGGCGAAGGTTCTGGCGTCATGGTATTTAACCAGACAACAGTCCAGCGCCACGCTGTAGTCGGTAAATACAAAGAGTTGTTTGATACTTGGATTGACCGAGCAGACAATGAACACGTAGAAGTAGGTATCACACATCTCAGATATGCGACTGCTGGGGACAACTCCAGTCTTTCTGAAGTATCCCCTCTCACTGGAGACTTTCAAGGAAGTCCGTTTGCAGTATCGCACAACGGAAACATCCCCGGATACAGACAACTACGAGTTCTGCTTGAGGCAAGGGGCTATACCTTCACTTCCAATGTGGACAGCGAAGTTATAGTCGCACTAATCTCTCTTGCTCCAGTTTCAACGCTCTCAGCGGCTGTTGAATACACGATCAGAGAAATCACCGAATTCACGAACGGCGAAGCAGCCATTTCGGTGGTCGTTGCAACTCACGGTACTCTCATTCTTGCCTGCGAAGGAAGAAAATACCATCCGCTCGTTTATGGTCGGCTCGGACTAGGGTGGGTGGCTTCGTCAGAGACTCGTTCGATGGACCGTGAGAATCTCCAAGCCCAGGATATACGACCTGTTTTACCTGGCCAAATCGTGGTTATCCGGACCAATGGCCTCCAAACCAGACAAACACCCTGTGCTGCGAACACGCAGCATTGTGTAATAGAGTACTTCTATTACGCCCGACCAGATTCGGTAATATTTGGAGATGGAAGAACTGTTGGCGATATTCGCCGAGAAATCGGCAAAAAACTCGCGCAACTGTTTGTCCCCAAGCGTCCAAATACCATAGTGGTCGGCTTACCAGCGTCTGCCCTTCCGTTTGCTGAGCAAGCAGCTGAAGAATGGGGACACCCATTCGTTCGTGTCTTTATTCGGGATCCAGACTACCCAGAAGATGAACGCAGCTTTATGCAACCAACTCAGGACGCTCGAGCCGATGTTGCAAGAAAAAAGCTGGCAGCAAACCTAGACTCACTGCTACAGGTCCTAGTCATCATCCAGGATGACGATTTAGATACTCTAAGAATTCGCATCACCGAGGTCCTAAGGGAATGCCTCGAAGACGCTGATCTCACAGGACTACTGAGTACGATTCAGACCGACGACAAACGCGTCAGTATTGTAGAGCGCGTTGAGCGTCTCGTTCAGAGTCTATCTGAATCGATTCTGGTTGATAACGCTCTTCTCGCAAGTCTTGGGAAGGCATTCACGTCAACTCTCATACATGTGGTGCTAATAGATGATACTCTTATGCGTGGAACAACGTTAAGAGAAAACGTTGGGCGCATCAAAGATCATGTTGCTAGCGTCTACTTTGTGTCTGCAGCCCCCATGGTGGTGAACAGCTGCAAGCATGGAGTTGACATAGCAAAACCGATGGAACTTCTTGCTACCCAGTGCGAAGAAGACACGACTCGCATTGCCAAGGAGATTGGAGTTAACGCAGCGTACTTCCCTGAAACCGACATTCTGCAAGTAATACGGCCTATGTGTGATTCATGCCATGACTGCATGATACGCGAATAGCTAATGTTCCCGGTGGTTGCCCTTGAACCACCGGGAGTTCTTTTTTTTGTCATTCCTCGTGCCCCCTCCTTGTGATGGGGCCCCCGCCTGCCCGCCTCTGGAGGGAGTCGGAATCCATGTGTATTTACTTAATTTAGCTAATTAAACAGAAAGGAGTGCGAGCCCACAGTTGAACTGATGCGTGAGCCTTTTTCGTTAAAAAAATAAACGGCTCACGTGGTGAGCCGTTTATTTTCTCTCTATTTCTGAAGAGATTCTTCACTCAGCAGGGCCTTCGTTCAGAATGACGAATCTAAAATACTCTTTATATCTTTTAATGCAGAGACCCGAACGAGCTTTTGCCGAACAGCACTCGCTCCAGGAAAACCCCTAATATAATGGCTGAAATGTTTTCGCATCTCTATAATCCCATATTCGCCTTTAGCCTCTAGCGCTAATTCTGCATGCCTCAGAATTATTTTTATTTTATCCGCCCACGCAGGCTCTTTATACGAACCATTTGTTAAATAATCTTTCGTCATCTTAAAGAGCCATGGACTTCCCCACACCCCACGAGCTAGGCCTACTCCATCCGCTCCAGTACCCTTCATAATATTTTCGGCGTCTTCTGGTGTGTGCACACCCCCATTTGCTATTAACTTACCTTTTACGAGTGGGCGGATAGCCTTTATTATTTCATCATCAGCTTTACCGTCGAAAGGTTTTTCGTAGCTTCTTGCGTGAATCATTACTGCTGCGACTGGTAATTCTTTTACAGCTTCCATTAAATCTACAGCTGTAATTACAACTTCTTCCCTTTGAGAAGGGGGGGACTGAGGAAGAGTCCCATCTCTTCCACCTCCCCCTACCCCCTCCTCTGCAATGAGGGGGGAATTATACTCGAAACTTCTGTCGCTCTTTTTTTCTAAATCACTCGCTTTTTTCTTTATAGATGCCCTAATTTTTATAGAAACAGGAATAGCTACAGATTCGCAAGCTGCCTGCACAATATCGTGCAACAAATCTAAATCTCTCATACAGGCAACTCCTCCACCATTCTTAACAACTTTATAAGCAGGACAACCAAAATTAATATCAACTCCATCAAACCCTAATTCTTCTACAATTCTGCATGCTGCTCCAATTTTCTCAGGATCATTCCCAAATATTTGAACCACCACTGGGCGTTCTTCGTTTGTAAACGAAATCATATCCCGAGTTCGCTGGTTCCCATGAATTAATGCATCTACCGAAGCAAATTCAGTATAAATAACATCAGCGCCTTGCTCTTTGCAAATCTGACGGAATGCTTTATCGGTAACTCCTGCCATTGGTGCTAATGCTAAGATAGGCGATTCTAACTTTTCCCAGAAATTCCTCATATTTGGTTAAAAAACAACCCTAAAGCTGCAAGCGTTAATCCATCCTCTATTTCTCCGTCCTTCATCATTTTTTTTACTTCTTTGAGTGAAAATTTTGTAACTTCTAATATAGACTCGTTCCCTTCTTGATGTATATGCCCCATATCAGAGACATCTAAATCTGTTGCTAAATAAACTTCTAGCCATGTTGTTTCTAGACTTGGCGCAACATAAAATTTCCCAAGTTTTTTCCATGTCTTTGCTGTAATACCTGTTTCTTCTTTTAGCTCATTCTTTGCCACTTCAGCAGGATCTTCGCTTTCTAAAATTCCTCCACCTGGCAATTGCATAAGCTCCTTTTTTACAACATATCTGTACTGTCGTAAAAAATAGATACTATTATCTGAATCTAGGGCTATTATATTAACCCCTGGAATTTGCTCGAAATAAGCATATTTACCAGGATTCCCATCTGGTTGAACAACATCGTCCTCAAACAACGTTACAAAATCATTCTTAAATAACTGCTTTGTGCCCTTGGTTTGCCATTCACGTTTTTTCATACATTCTAATTATTACTCCTAAAACAACAACGAAGCAATCAACCCGATTGCTTCTATCTTTTACATTATTGCAATTCGAAGGTTAGCGTCTCTTGCCAAATCTCTCCCAGGTATACAGCAAAGGAGATGCCAAGAAAATGGAAGAATAAGTACCTACTAATACTCCAACAAGCAATGCTAACACAAACCATTTTATACTGTCTCCACCAAACATAAATAACGCAAACAACACAAGCAATGTTGTAAACGAAGTATTAAGAGACCGAACAACTGTTTGATGAACACTCATCTCTAAGGTTTGTTTAAAGTTAGAACCTAAATGCTGAGCAAGGTTTTCTCTAATTCTATCAAACACCACAATCGTATCGTTTACAGAATATCCAAGCACGGTTAGCGCTGCAGCAACAAATGCTAAATCTATTTCTACACCTAAATATTTTCCGAGTACTGCAAATACTCCAAATGTTATTACAACATCATGAATAAGAGCAATAACAGCAATAACGCCATACTTCCAAGATGAAACCGGTTCAGAAACTTTTCTAAACGACCATGCAATAAATAAAATAATCGCAATCACAACAACCAAAATGGCATAGAGTGCTTTTCGCTTAAGCTCGTTTCCAATTACCGGACCAATAGATTCAAACCTCAATTCTTCTATATGGCTATATTTCAAGCCTTTATTACCAAGAGACGATTCGTCTATTACTATTTCTGCAGTTCCATCTTCGCCTACTGTAATTTCTGGAATATCTTCCTCCACCGCAGCCTCTTCGCCACCAAATGAATTAAGCATTACAAGAATAGACTGGTGCTCTTCTTCTGTTACATCTCTCATTCTTAGTAAAACACCATTATCTCCAGTAGCTTGAACTCGAACGTTTTCAAACCCTTCTTCCTCTATTTTAAAACGAATATCATCTAATACTGGAAGTTCTATCTCTGTGTACTTAGCCTCTAAAAGCGAACCTCCTGTAAAATCTATTCCTAATCTCAACCCAAAAACTCCAAGCAGCACAATACTAGCAACTACCACAAGAGCAGAGAGTGAGAACCAAAGTTTTCGGTATCCAATAATTTTCATATACTAAGAATTTTCTGTTGATACATTTTTGCGTTTTATTCCCCACAACCAATCAGCTTGAAGCGGTTTTGCAGAAGAAAACACCAGCAACAGTATACGAGAAACAGTAATAGCAGAAAACATACTTACCAAAACACCAATTCCAAGCGTTAATGCGAATCCTTTAATTAGGCTTGTTCCAAAAGTAAGCAAAATAAATGCGGTAATAAGAGTAGAGATATTACCATCACGAATAGCAGTCCATGCTCTATGAAAACCATCTTCAATAGCAGATTTCATAGACTGGCCTCTGTAGAGCTCTTCTTTAATACGTTCAAAAATAAGAACATTTGCATCTACTGCCATTCCTAAAGAAAGAATAAATCCAGCGATTCCAGATAATGTTAACGTAACTGGCACAAGCTTAAATATCGCAACTACAACTGCTCCATAAATCGCAAGCGCCAAAACTGCTATAACTCCTGGAAACCGGTAAAAACCGACCATAAAGATAATAACTAGAATAAGTCCTACCAAAGCTGCTACCAAACTTTTTTCTAACGAAAGCTGCCCAAGAGATGGCCCCACTGTTTGCTGGCTTAGCAAAGTAATAGGCACAGGCAAAGCACCAGCATTTAACCGAGAAGCAAGCTCTCTAGCCTCTACAATAGTAAAGCTGCCAGAAATAACTGCTTGGCCACCAGTAATTTTTTGCTGGACCGTTGGGGCGCTAATAACAAAGCCGTCTAAAAAGATAGCTACCTGTCTGCCTATGTTAGCATCGGTAATTTGTTCGAATAACTCTGCACCTTCGTCGTTAAATTGAAGTGTTACGGTTGGTTGGCCGCTGGTTGGGTCGAATTGAACAGTAGAGGTGGATAAATGTTTTCCAGAAAGTTCGGTGTTCTCCCATTCTGCATTCGATGCCTGCGGAGCCTGCCATTTTGCAAATAAAATATGCCTCCCGTGCACCTCTATTTCACCTTCTTCTCCATTTTCTACAGGCCGAGACTCTATTCTCTGAATAAGATGCCATCCAAACTGAGTTTCTACTGGAGTTGATTTTATTTCGCTATCTGCAAGTTCATCAAACAATGCCGCCTCGAATTCGTCTACAAACATGCCTCTCCGTGCCCAACCTAAATCTCCACCGTTTTTATTGCCTTCTGGGTCGGTATTGCCAGGGTCTTCGGATAGTAGATTAGCATTATCCTCGAATGTATTCGGTGATTTAAGAACTTTTTCTAAAGTTGCATCGGCTCTATCTAATTGAGCTGCATTAAAACTGGCTTGTTCTTCTAATTGAACAGGGGTAAGCTCGCTTTCTTCTGGAGCACTATTTTTTATTGTTTTAAATTCTAAAACCGGAGTTTCTCCTATTTGCCGGATAGCATCGTTAACATCGGTTACTCCTGGTAGTTCTACTATTAATCTATAACCTGCATCTGTTTTATTTGTTTGTACCAATGGCTCGGAAACTCCCAATGCATTTACACGCCTTTCTATAACATCTCTGGTGCCATCTACTGCACTTTCTTGATCTGCACTTGGAATAGAAGAGACATCTGTTTGATACACCAAATGCGCTCCACCTTGTAAATCGAGTCCTAAATGAACCTTTACTTCTTCTCCAAACAAATCAGGACCGTCTGGAATAACAACAAATACGGCTGCTACAGCCAAAATTAAAATCCCCACCAATGTGAGGCGAATTCGATTTCGTGATAAAGCTTTCTTCTGTTGAGCCATAATTAACAATCATAATTCTACCAAATCCCTCTAAAAATGCAAGCCTTTGCGACTTTGATAGAAGCGATAAAATACGATATACTTTAATTCGTAATGGAGTTCTCTTCCTTGAGAACATCCGGCCCTTGGGAGATGACTCGAATCCAGTCCCCTTTCCTCCCTTGGGCTTTTTCTTTTCAAAAATTTCAAATTACGGTATATTTCTTTACAATCCTCGCGTACGATTAAGGCCACTGTCTTCATGTCTGAGACTACTCTATATAGGAGTCGAGTCCTTACATAAGTAGTGGCCTGCTTTTTTTATGCGAATTATGATTTACGAGACATCTGTATTAATGCATTTAATGCCTCTGGAAGCTCTACTACACCATCTTGTTCATTTAAATGGCCTTTCCCAGGCAAAACAATTAACTCTGCATCAAGTTTTCTTTTTAAATACTCTCCCTGTTCTAGAGGTACATACGGATCGTTGTCTGAGTGAATTAAAACAATCTTCCCTGCTTTTTGTTTCACAACATCGCAGTTTACTTCTGGATTTAAAAAATCCGCTATTTCATCTTCGTCTATAGATTGAATAAACCCAGCTGCAAGTACTGCTCCTCCAATTTTCTGGCCCTCTGGGAGGTGTTCTATATATTTTAAAACAGAAACTACTCCCAAGCTATGGCCAACCATATAGGTGTTTTCGTCAGGTTGTCCGACTGCTTCTTTTATTGTTTTAAGCCATTCATCTCGCTTGGGATGAGCGGCATTCGGCATTACAGGAACATTTACCTCGAAGTCTTCCTCTTGTAACTTCCAAGTAAGCCATGGAAACCAGTTAGAATCTGGCTTTCCTTCCCAGCCATGAACAATGTTGCATTTTTTCATAAAACCTGGTATATTATTTTTCGTCTAACCTTTTGGCTCGCAAGGAGATAGGAGGTTAGGACACGTCATTTCTGCAAGTGTCCTACTGAGAAATGACGAAGCAATCAGCGCGGGGTCAGGGGTGAAAGTCACTTCCTGGCTCCGCCGTTTTTTATTTTAATTCATATTCCCAGCCAGGTTGCCAACTCCAAGGAGCAGAAACAACTTCTTTCATTGGAACTCCTTTTATAGAATTCTCTAAGCCATACTGAGTAGCTCTATGCCCAATTATTAGAACTTTCTTATTTTGATAATTTTTCTTTAATTCGTCTAGAAAACTTTTCATTCGCACACCGCAATCTGTATACGATTCCCCAGAAGGAAATGGTTCTGTAATTCGCAAAGGCTTTTCCTTATCTACTCTTTCTTTTTTTGCTTGAGTTAATTCTCCATAATCACACTCTCTTAATCTGGCGTCTTTTATTATTCTAAATTTGTCGCCAAAAGCTATCTCGGCTGTTTTATACGAACGTTGTAGATCGGAACAAAAAATAGCATCAAAATGCTCATTTTTTCTCCTTTCACCGAGTTCTTTTGCCTGAGTTTTTCCAAGGTCGGACAACGCTACATCAAAATGCCCACTTGCATTGCCTGTTTCGTTATCTAAACTTGTCGAGTGCGCCTCGAATACTATTTCTACCATATAGCTACTCAACTAAAAAATCATTCAATTTATTAAGTGCATTTCTTCGCATGCTTATTTTGTTTTTTTCTGATGGCTCCATTTCTGCAAATGTTTTGTCGTGGCCATCTGGCAAAAAAATGGGATCCCAACCAAAGTCAGAAGCTCCTCTTGGTTTCACAATCTGGCCTTTTATTTCTCCCTCAAAAAAATGTATATCTTCTTTGTTTCTTGCGTAACCAATAATTGTTTTAGCTTCTGCTTTATTGTTTCCCAACTTCTCAACAGCTGCCGCAAGCCCCTCTATACCAACTTTTTTTAGAAACCATTTTATTAATGGTCCTGGCAACCCGTTCATGCAATCTAAATACAAAGAGGTATCTTCTACAATAATTTCTTCGCTGGTAAGTTTTAGCGCCTCCAACAACTTGTGTTTTACTATTTCCTGGGCATCTACTTCCTGAATTTCTGGTAAATCTATATCGAGCTGTTCTACATTTGGTAAAACAGCTTGTATTTCTTTTAACTTATTCTTGTTTCCTGTAATAAAACAGATCATATTTTATAATACGTAGAGACATTTTCAAACTATCAACATTGTTTTTTGTCATTTCGACAGAGGCTTTGCGACGAGAAATCTATTACGAAACACAACAAGCTCCTCCAGATTCAAAAAACAGAGATCCTTCTCCTCCCATGAGTCGTATCAGGATGACGAAAGGAAAATTTACTCCAGAATATCACGCTCCATGACATTTTTTATACTTCTTTCCACTTCCACAAGGGCATGGATCGTTTCGCCCGGCTTTAGGATAAGCCTTTTCTTCTGCTACCGAGGCAGAGGACGATGATTCTCCTTGAGCTTGAGCACCTGAGGCAGAAATCGCACTTTTACGGCTATCAGCAGATTTTGCTGGCGCGCTAAATTGAACGTTTTGGAACTGTTTTAGCAATGGCGATTGCTCTACCACCGAGTTCACATCGCGTGCAATCTTAAACACACTAAATGCCACTTGCGATCGAATTAAATTCAACAGTTCTTTGTACAATCTATGGGTTTCTCTTTTATACTCCACCAACGGATCACGCTGACCATATCCACGAAGCCCAATACCAGCTCTTATATGCTCAACCGCATCTAAATGATCCATCCAATGCATGTCTACTGTTCTTAAAAGAACTCCTTTTTCATTCTGCTTTAAACTTGCTGGGTCTTCTGCGTATAATTCGTCTATACCGTCGTATACTTCTGTTGCCTGCTCCATTAAGAACGCTGTTATTTTTTCTCGCGCTTCTTCTGCGGTTCCCTTCGTTTTTAATTCGTCTATCTCTTTTTTTGCTTCATCTGAAAGCGGATACATGGTTTCCACCACATCGGTAATCTCTTTTGTTTTCCAATCAGGAGCACGGCCTTCCATGGTATGCAATTCTACAACTGCAGAGACTTCCTCGCGAATCATTTCCATAATCATCTCCCGCAAAGTGCGGTTTTCTCTTTTATCTTCTGCAACCTCGAGCACCTCGTTTCTCATGTTGTACACGGACTGCCGCTGATGATTTAAAATATCATCGTATTGCAACAAATGTTTTCGGGTATCAAAGTTATGGCCCTCTACTTTTTTCTGGGCTGTTTCTATAGATTTATTTATCATTTTATTTTCTATTGGCATTTCATCTGGCATTCCCATTGCGTTCATCATGCCTTTTATTCTGTCGGTTCCAAAAATGCGCAATAAATCGTCATCCATCGAAATAAAGAAACGTGATTCACCAGGATCACCCTGCCGACCAGATCGCCCTCGAAGCTGGTTGTCTATGCGCCGTGCTTCGTGTCGTTCGCTTCCTAACACATATAACCCTCCAAGTTTTTTAACTTTTTCGTATTCTTCTTTAACAAGCGGTGAACCACCAAGTACAATATCAACTCCACGACCAGCCATATTGGTAGCAACGGTCACCGAACCTACCTGCCCAGCTTGTGCTATAAATTCTGCCTCTCGTTCGTGGTTTTTTGCATTTAAAATATTGTGGTCTATCCCCGCCTTAGTTAATACCTCGGACATTTCTTCATTCTTTTCAATCGAAATAGTACCAATTAAAATCGGCTGGCCTTTTTTTTGCCTCTCGCGGACATCTTTTACCAACGCTTTCATTTTACCGGCTTCATTTTTGTAGATAACATCTCTGTGATCGTTTCTTTGGATCGGTTTATTTGTTGGCACCTGAACAACCTCAAGTCCGTAAATTTTTATAAACTCCTCTTCTTCTGTCTTTGCCGTTCCTGTCATCCCCGAGAGCTTGGAATACATGCGGAAATAATTCTGGATGGTAATAGTAGCAAGTGTTCGGTTTTCTCTTTGCACTTCTAATCCCTCTTTTGCTTCTATCGCCTGATGAAGCCCCTGAGAATACCTTCTCCCTGGCATAAGCCTGCCGGTAAATTCGTCTACAATCATTACCTCTCCGTCTTTTACCACATAATCTTTATCTTTCTGAAAAATAGCCTCTGCTTTTAATGCTTGCTCCAAATGAAAAGCCAAGGTTACGTCTTCTGTGTAAATATTCGAAACCCCAAGCTTTACCTCCGCTTTTTTAATCCCTTCTTCGGTTAATGCAGCGGCTCGGAGTTTTTCGTCTATAATATAATCTTTTTCTGGCTGCAACTGTTTTACAATTTGAGCAAACTGTTGATATTTTTGAGTAGATTCTTCATCTGGTGCAGAAATAATAAGCGGCGTTCGGGCTTCGTCGATTAAAATACTATCGACTTCATCTATAATCGAAAAATGCAAATCTCTTTGTACTCTTTGCGAAAGCTCGCCTACCATGTTGTCTCTTAAATAGTCGAATCCAAATTCATTATTTGTCCCATACGTTACATCAGCCTGGTAGGCCTCTGTCCTTTCACATGTTCGTAAATTATCTATATCTACTTTAAATGATTTCACTTCATCTTCTTCACTGTCTAATTCATCTGCCTTTGCAGTAGAATCGTACAAAAACGCTCCACCCTGATTTTGGATACAACCAACCGTAAGCCCTAAAAAATTATACACTTGCCCCATCCAGGCGGTGTCTCTACGCGCAAGATAATCGTTTACCGTAACGATATGCGCGCCTTTACCTGCAAGTGCATTTAAATACACAACAGCAGTAGATGTTAAAGTTTTACCTTCACCAGTTCTCATTTCCGCTATTCCACGTTCGTGCAGCACCATCGCACCAATCAGCTGAACATCAAAATGTCGCTGCTGCAATGTGCGTTGTGCCGCCTCTCGAACAACCGCAAAAGCCTCTGGCAACAACGCGTCCAGCTTTTTTTGTAATTCTTCTTGAGAAATTTTAGAAGTGTCGCCTATCCGCTCTTTAAACTCGGCAGTTTTCTTTAATAACGCTTCATCTGAAAGCGGTTTTATCTTTTCTTCGAAGGCATTTACCTCTTCTGTTTTTTTGTACAACCGTTTAAGAATTTTCTTATTCGGATCTCCCATCATTTTTGCTAGTAATTTCATATACGTATCACGAATATACAAATTTATTCAAATATACAAATGCGGATGGATGGGCTCTACTTATTCGCATATTTGTACTTGATTCGTATATTTGTAAGCAGTCTTTAATTTTTCTCCCAAAATCTCCAGCCTTTCTTTTTTTCGCTTTGAGCTCTGTCTTTTAATCGTCGTACTTGCTTATCTAATTTTTCCTGAGCAATGTCCATCGCAGCGTATACATCTCCACTCATCCCAACTGCACGTACAATCTTTTTAGGAATATGCAAATTCACCTCTACCCTAAACACATCGCCTTTATTGTGATGCCGGTCTCTAGAAACATCCACCTGAACTCCTACAACTTTATCTACTCGCGATAAAGATTTCTCGAGCTTAGAGGAAACATGAAATTTCATCTTATCGTTTAAGTCCAAATTTTTTGCGTAGAATTGAATATTCATAGAGTATGATTCAAATATGATTTTATGAGCTTCGATATAGATTTACTTTATAACGGGCTTAACCATCTTCTGTGACATACGAATGATACGAATAGACCCAAGCTCCAAATCTATCTAGTCGTTCTTATTTGTATGATTCGCATGCATTCGTATATTGGCATTACACTATTCTAGTACTGCCTTTATTCTTCTTATCCCCGCCGACACAGATTCTTCTTTTTTAATTCGAAACGTACCAGCAAGCTCACTTGTTTTTTCTACATGCGGGCCACCACAAATTTCCTTAGAAAAAGCGTCTTCTTTTTCGCCAACCGTATACACTTTTACTTTCTCGCCATAACGTTCTTCAAATAACCCTATAGCTCCAAATTCTTTTGCTTCCTCGACCGTCATTTCATGAAAATGAACAGGTAAATTTGCTTTTATTTGTTTGTTTACAATAGCTTCCACCTCTTTCTTCTGTTCGTCTGTCATTTTTTCTGGATGCGAGAAATCGAAACGTAATCGTTCTTTTGTAATATTGCTTCCTTTTTGGGCGACATGGTTTCCTAATACCTCTCGCAAGGCCTGATGAAGTAAATGAGTGGCTGTATGGAATTGTTTTACTTCTTCTGAGTCATCTGCCAATCCGCCAGAAAACTTTCCTTCTGCTCCAGCCCGTGATAATTCTTGGTGTTTTTTAAATGCTTCTTCAAAGCCTTTTTCGTCGACAGACAAACCTTTTTCTTCTGCCAATTCTTTTACCATTTCTAATGGAAAGCCATAGCTGGTGTAAAGCTCGAATATCTCCTGGGCATTCAGTTCTTTCTTCGTATTCGTAATTTGTGCAAATCGAGCGATTCCTTTGTCTAATACTTTCTCGAACTTTTCTTTTTCTACCACCAACTCGCTTATAATTTTATCTCTATTGCGGCCAAGTTCTTGGTAAACATCTTTTAGTTCTTGTATAACAGATTCCGCGCCATCGGAAAGATAACTGCCATGAAGCCCAAGTATGCGTGCATGCCGAATAGCTCTGCGAATTAATCTTCGTAAAACATAACCTTGATCTTCGTTGCCCGGGGTTACTCCTCGTGGGTCTGCAAGTATAAATACTGCCGAGCGGATATGGTCTGCCATAATCCGAACAGATTTTACCGTCTGTTCGTCGTAATGCTGTTGCCAGCTAGGATCGAACATTAATTCTGGATCGTTTTCTTTTATCCGCAAAATTGTTGTTACAACAGGAGCTAAAGCATCCATTTCGTAGACGGTTTTAAAACCATTCAAAACCATTACTGTTCGCTCTAATCCCATTCCAGTATCTACATTCTTGTTATCCATTGGGAAATATGCGCCATCTGGATTTTTGTTGTACTCCATAAACACATCGTTCCAGATTTCTACGTATTTTCCACAACCGCAACCAGGAATACATTCTTTTCCACAACTGTCTTTGCCGGTATCGTAAAACATTTCTGTATCTGGGCCACATGGGCCTGTTTGGCCTGCTGGCCCCCACCAGTTGTCTTCTCTTCCAAGGGCAAAAATTCGCTCTCCTTCTTTTGCTTCCATTCCAAGTTCTTTGTAATGCCCTTGCCATAATTCGATTGCTTCTGTGTCTTTTGGCACTTGTTCGTCACCTTCAAAAACCGTTACATATAATTTTTCTGGATTTATTCCTAAATACTCTTTACTGGTTAAAAACTCCCAACTCCATGCGATAGCCTCTTCTTTAAAATAATCCCCTAACGACCAATTTCCAAGCATTTCAAAAAAAGTAAGATGAGTAGTATCACCTACTTCGTCTATGTCTCCTGTTCGAATACATTTTTGTACATTGGCTATTCTTTTGCCCTCTGGATGTGGTTCCCCTAATAAATAAGGCACTAAAGGGTGCATTCCAGCGGTAGTAAACAGTACAGTAGGGTCGTTTTCTGGGATTAAAGAAGCAGAAGGCACAATGGCATGCCCCTTTTCTTTAAAAAAGTCAAGATACATTTTACGCAATTTTGCTGTTGTTAAAGCTGTTTTCATACATTTTTTTAAATCAATAATTCCCGTGAAGTATACAAAAACTGCGCCTAAAAATCAACTGATCCTGACATAGATGGATTGACAAAAAAACATATATAATGTATAAACTATCCATTACACATGTCGTGTGATAACCGCACAATTACGTGCATGTACTCTCATACGAAAGGGCTCACCATGCCCAGACACTTACGAGCACTAGCACCTCTTCTGCTAGTGATAGCTGTGATGGCCATGAACGGCTGCGCAGCGCATCACCAGCAGACGATGACGCACGAGGTACCGACGGCTGCAGACGCGATCAGATACGAGTCCCTCGATGCAGCGATCGCGGAGATCGAGGCCTCGGAGCCACCGGTGTCTGTCGAAGCAGAAACCAGTGACGAGGACTTCTCTCTGACGCCCGAGCAACGAGCGTGGCTCAGAACAGAAGCGCTCGCATGGCTTAACGAGGCCAAGCACATGCTCGCCACCGAACAAGACCACCAGGTCTACCTCGACTGGCGCGAACATGTAGATGAGACTGCGGACGACTGGGGCATCGACAGGGACAAGGTTTCGTACGCGGAAGCGCATCGACTTCTCGATTGCGCAATCGCGGACATCGAGGCCGACAACTTCAGGGACGAGCCCGGCTTCGGCAACGAGCTTCGTGTTACCCAACTTGCGCTCTATGCGAAGTGGCACGAAGAAGCCCATGCCGACAGCCCAGAGGAATGGAACCATCAGCTCCCCCGGCTCTCTGAAGGCGCGGAGGATCTATGGACCTACCTCAACGGTCCGGAAGAGCAGGAACCCGCTCCCGAAATAGACTGGGAAGGCCTCTCTGAAGGCTGGCCGACCGGTGAGGAGACCACAGCGGGACCTGTCGAACTCGAGCCAGAGAGCGAGATAGTCGCCGAGCTTCGAAGAGGTGCGGCAGAAAACCCCAAGCATGCCGCTGAGCTCGAATCGCTAGCGAATACGATGGAGGCCTTCGAGGCCCTCGACAGACTCGTAGCAGAAGGAAACCATGCGCTCGAGCGCATAGATGACCTTCAAACCACCGAGTCAACCATCGATACGCTGCTGGCGATCATGAGGGGTGATATCCTCAACCAGGCGAACTACGCTATCGGCATCACGCTGATAGAGCTCGGCGGCGTCTACCGAGAGTAGCCGGCAACAACGCCGACGACGACTCTCGGCAACCTTAACCAACCGGCGCGCGAACCACACTTACTGTGGAACGTGCGCCTGTTTTTATTCTTTAATAATGGCGCCTCCTAGGCATTCATCTTCATTATAAAAAACAACACTCTGGCCGGGCGTAATGGCGCGTTGATCAGAACTAAAAACAACTTTTAGGCTTTCGTCTTTTTGTTGTGTTACTAAACATTTTTCCGGTTTTTGCCTATATCGAATCATGCCGTCGCATTCCATTGGTAACGTTGGCTCTGTGCCAGAAATCCAATGAGTATCTATCGCTATCAATTCTTTTCCATATAAACTTTCGTCCATGTTTCCTTTTGCCAAAATCAGTCTATTATTTTTAAAATCTTTACCTGCAACATAATACGGCACTGGTCCGGCAACCTCTATCCCCTCGCGCTGACCAATAGTATAAAACGATAAACCTTTATGTTTTCCTACAACCTCCTCTTTTAAAATAATATCCCCTGGATTTTCTTTTATCCGTTTTGTTAAAAACGATTGAATTTTTACTTTACCAATAAAACAAATTCCTTGGCTGTCTTTTTTATCCCACACATGAAGCCCCCTTTCCTTTGCCATTTCACGTGTTTTCGATTTTTCTAGTTCCCCGATCGGGAACAGCGATTTAGACAATTGTTCTTGGGTGATTCTATGAAGGAAGTAAGACTGATCCTTATTTGGATCGATTCCTTTGAGAAGCAAATTCTCAGTGTTTTTTGTCATTGCGAGGAGTCTATGTGACGAAGCAATCTCTTCCTTTTCTGAAGGATGTAACGCGAGATTGCCGCGCTCACCTGGTTCGCTCGCAATGACAGGTCCACGCCTCACATAATGCCCAGTAGCAACAAAATCCGCACCAGCCTCTAGTGCTTTTTCTAAAAATATCCCAAATTTAATCTCTTTATTGCACATAATGTCCGGATTCGGAGTAATCCCGTTTTTGTACCCCTCTATCATGTAATCTACCACTCGTTCTTTGTATTCTTTTGTAAAATTCCATACATAAAAGGGAATATGTAGTTTAGCTGCTACTTTTCGGGCATCTTCTACGTCTTCTTCCCAATGGCAACCAGATACTTCATTGCTTGCCACGGCCGAAGCTGCAGCGTAGTGTCTGTGGTCGTCATCGCTCCAATTGCGCATATACACTCCTGTCACATCAAAACCCTGCTCCTGTAACAAAGCAGCTGATAACGAGGAATCTACTCCCCCAGACATCCCTACAAAGACCTTATTCTCCTTTTTTAGCGGTTTTTTCATGTATTTAGCTATATAACTGACTATGCATACAACATAGCTAGTTTTAGCAAAAAAATCAAGATTTAGCTTATCTTAGCCATAAAACAGGATTAATTGCTTGACTTTTTATTAAATATATGATAAAATACAAGCATTGAAGGTCCCCCAAGAGAGGCGGATCACAGCGAAAAAGAGACAGATGAGAACCTTTGCTTTCGTACTGGCCGCGATAGTGGCCCTCTCCAGCACGGCGATCGCGGAAAACGACTCCGGCTTCTTCGAGGACACAGCCACCCAGTTCACCGTCGGACCGCCGGCTCTCCATCACGAAACGAATGGCTTCCGGTTGGGTGACGACGCCCTCAGCGGGCGAGTCGTCAAATGGACGTCGAATGGCGTCCACGGAGGCACCTGGTACGTCTATACGAACGAAGGCAGAAACGCCTTCGTGATCACCAAGTTCGAAGAGATCGTCAGAAGCAACAGCCTCTTCCGAATCGAGGCAGTCTCGGTCGAGTCCGGCTTGACGGAAAGTGCCTATCTAGAGTGGCACGAAGTCCTGGGCCTTACCCGAGCCACGCAAGCCTGGAGCCGTGAAGGACTTGTTGGTAGCAGTCTAGACACCGTCAGCGGTGCCTCCTTCCAGGACGAGGCCAATAGCATGGCCCTGCTGTACCTTCACCCGTCCAGGACCTACCTGGTCAACACCGAGCACGTGCTCCTCTTCCTGGCGAGCGCGATCAGCAAGGGAGAGAACCCCAACGACATCCGGCTGGCGTACTCCGACCAGGACATCGAGACCGCGGCGCGTGCGGCACTCTCCACGGTCGATGAAGTAACGATCCTCAAGTTCGACACGATCAGCACCATGAACGGCTTCTTCCGCCGTTCCCACGGAGATGCCAGCAAGGTTCTCCGCTACGCGACGAACGAAGATCTCGCCCTCAGCGGGATCGTCGTCGAGGGAGCCAGGAAGAACGCAGCGTGGTTCATCGTGGACCTGCCAAGCGGGGTTTCCAAGCTGTTCTCACTCAGCCCCACCTCAACTCCCGTGCGACTGCGGGACGTGTGGGTAACTAGGCTGGGACGCTAGCACTCTACAACATAGCGAGACACCGGTCTCGCAAACTCCAACTGAAAGGAGTAGGCCCCACATTCTGAACTGAATGATGAGGGCCTTTTTCGTTACAAAAATTCGTTAAGAACTTCATCATCCATCTCACTAGGGCGATGCCTTGTCAGCATCTTTTTTGATTCCTGTGAATCTACCTGTTGCAAAGCCCAAACAGCATGAGCACGTATAACAGGGCTCTTATCTTGCAAGCCTATTTCCAACGTTTTAACTAAACTTGGATCTGCCCAGTTGCCCATTGCAACTAACACGTTCCTTAAAAACCCCTCTCTTTTCGCTCGTTTTATTGGGCTTTTCTTAAACCGAGCACTAAATTGTTCTTGGGTCATTGGAAACAAATCTAACAACTTAGGTGCAAATAAATCTTGCCTCGCCTTAAAATCTTTATTCTGAGATATTTTTTGCCGAGATTTATTCCATGGACACACCTCTTGGCAAATATCACAGCCGTAAATTCTGTTTTTCATTAACTTTCTAAACTCTAAAGGAATAATTCCTTTATGTTCGATAGTTAAATACGAAATACATTTATTAGAATCTATTACCCCAGGTTTTAGAATGGCCTTTGTTGGACAAATATCTATACACCGCGTACAAGAAAAGCATCCCGACTTCTTGTCTGTCATTGCGAGGAGGCTCTGCGACGAAGCAATCTCGAGATTGCCGCGCTCACCTGGTTCGCTCGCAATGACAGATTCATCATCAAGCTCTACATCTATAATCAGCTCCGCCAACAACACCCACGAGCCATATTCAAAATTAATAAGAGTAGTATTCCTACCCTGAAATCCTAACCCCGCCCGAGCAGCTATCTCTCTTTCTAAAATAGGGCCAGTATCTACATACGCTTTATATTCTAAAGACCTGCCAACTTCTTTTTCTATAAAATCTTTTAACTGCACTAATTTGGGCAACAATATTTCGTGATAGTCATCGTACACCGCGTAGCGGGCAATAATCCCTCGAGAGGGATCGTTTAAAATATCTTCTGGGTAATCGAACGGATAATAATTTACCCCCACCATAATAATCGTTTTTGCGGTATCAAAAACCTTCTCGGGATTAACCCGTTTATCTAAAGACCGCTCGTACCAGCTCATGCCAGCATGATACCCCTCTTTCACCCAATTCCGCACCGTGGTTTCATGGCTACTTGGTTGAACATTGCTAAACCCAACAATATCAAAACCGCAATACTCTTTGGCGTATTCGTGTATTTTTTCTTTTAGCTGCATACAGGCCCACACTATCACCTCTCTATCCTGATTGCAACAAACTTTCTATATTACAAAAAGAATCACAAAAAGTCCTATAACCAGCAGGGTTTGTATAATAATACTGTAATGCTGGTGTTTAATTTCGACAAAAATTTTAAGCAATAACACAACCGCAAATAAAGCGATAAGCGCTATAAGCAACAAATTCGCAACAGAAAACGGCGTTCCTATTCCAAGAACCTTTGGCATGACAGAATTCGCTACGATATATTTTTCTACGGGAGATGGGTTTACCACCTTTACCTCGCTCCACGAAATAATATCCTCTATCCGCTCACCATGAACGCCAGAAATGGTAATAGAGGGGCGAATAACAACCTTAAATATCTCGTCAACAGATGATTCAAGCACGATATCTCCAGTATAAAGAGTAGATCCTTGCGGACGCGTTAATGGAAAGGTTGTACCATGAACAAACACCTCTACCGATTCTACCTCCCCCTCTATAAACGCCTGCACAGATATCCGGGTCAAGCCTTCTCCCAAATCCCTCCAAAACACTAAAGACCTTTCTCTGTGATACACAACAGGCTCCGAAACGCCGGTGGTGGCAATAAGAGTGCTATTGTCTTGCTTACTCGATGTATCTTCTACCTCTTCTCTTGAAACAAAATTAGATTCACCACTATTTGATTCAATTGGCGTTTCTGGGGCAGAAGCAATTTTTCTTCCTTCTGTAAATACGGCCTCTACAGTTGGAATAACTTTATCTAATGGAATAAAAGTTTCTTTTTGTTTTCCAAAATGGTGAGCTATAAACACGGTGTCTTTACCTTTATACTCACCGCTATCTATTCCTAACCCATGTTCCAGAAATTCTGTATCTACCAGGTTTTTATAATGCAGAGGGCTCTTTACCCACGCGTTTACTACCGATTGCGCAGAACTAAACCCCATTGCCAAATTTTCTCCTGCCACTTTGTACCCATATTCTGCTTCCTTTAGAAATGTAGATAAACTTTTTTTGTCTGGACCAGTATGTGCGAAATATGAATTTGCTACCATGTGCGCTGCCTTTGATTGCGACGACTGATAGAGTTTTGTATTTTTCTCGAGAGTGATTAAACGATGTTCCTTGCGGATTTCTTCTACTAAAATTTCGAGCTCTTTTTGCTGTTCTGCAAGCACATCTGGAAGCATAAAAGCCTGCTGAGGGATAGATAGCGCAAATACAACAATAATTACTTTTATTCCTACAGAGGCAGTCGCATATAACAGAGCTCTTCTTGGTCGCAAAAATTGAGGAAAAAAATTATTCCCTTCATGAGGAATAAATAAATCTTTCGCTTTATTTGGAACACGCGGATCGGTTCCTCTTTTTACTTCTT
>ENA-OREN01000685-OREN01000685.1-marine-metagenome-genome-assembly--contig:-NODE-685-length-46268-cov-3.729536_pt1 | contig 46268 bp, 27 predicted proteins | sample MGYA00248624_ERZ508555 | MGnify/ENA primary metagenome ERZ508555 (study PRJEB26222, sample SAMN06267773) | marine metagenome | isolation source: Saanich Inlet, British Columbia, Canada | place... | reverse complement strand
GAGAACCCGTCGGGAACCATTTTCGTCGCGGACATCGACGGCTTCAACTCATGCCTCTACCCCGACGAGACCGACACCGGCAGCAACATTACCAGCGGCAACGTCCTGTACCGCCACAATGGCGGCACGGAGAAAAGTTCCTTCTATATGGGCGCCAGCTCACGCGCGAAATTCGGCTCGGCAAGCTCGAACTACTTCGATGGCCACTCCGAGCCGCTCAAAAAGCGCGCCCCCGAGGATCTGTTCCGCATTAAGAAGAACAAACGCTGAGCCGGCAACTCAAGGCTTCTGCTTGCGGAAGAGGTCGGTCCTGATTTGCTTAGCCGCGCGGTAGCCGGCGTGGCCGTCGAGGTAGAGAATGTTCGAGCCGACGCTGTGCCTCGCGGCAGCGATGCGGCGGTCGGTGCTGAGGCGTTTGCCACTTGAGTCGTAGGGCAGGTGGCTTGGCCGCCAGACGTCGTTCAGGGCCGTTTGCGGATCACGGAAACCGGTGACGATGGGGCGCCATGTGTTGTCCTCGTTGTCCAGCAGGTACGCCGAGTCGGCCGGCTGCCTGAAGTCGGTGATCTTGCTCAAGCCAAGCTGCTCGTAGCCGTTTTTGTCCCTCGTGGAGGTGAAGTCCCACGCGTTGACCACGTACGTGACCACTTGTTTTTTGTTCGGTGTGTTCAAGGGGATAGTGCAGCACGGGCACATGAAAATCCTGATGTTCCGGTAGTCCCGCTCCGTGCCGCCCTCCGGCACGAACGGCATGAACTCCAGCCACCAGCGCCGAGAGTTGCCGGCGGTGCCTCGGGGGACCATGTCTTCATTCTCATCGGCGAACATCAGCATGGCCAGGCCGACCTGCTTGAGGTCGTTGAGGCAGACGGTGGACTGCCCCTTCTGCTTGGCCTTGGCCAGCGCGGGCAGCAGCATCGCGGCGAGGATGGCGATGATCGCGATCACCACGAGCAACTCGATCAACGTGAAGGCGCCTCTTGTTTTGGAGTTCAGATTCATGTCAAGTTTCATTGTTTGGCCAAACGTTTTGCAGCGGGCTATTGTTTCTTTTCGCGGAACAACTCAATGTCGATCAGCTTGGAATCACGAAAACCGGAGTGGCCGTCGAGGAAGAGTATGTTTGAACCCTTGCCACTATGTCGCTTGGCGGCGATGCGCCGATCGCTGCTGAGGCGTCTTCCGTTGGCGTCGTAGGGTAAATGGGTTGGCTGCCATACATCATTTAAATCCGTTCTCATGTCTTGAAACCCGGTAACGATTGGGCGGTTGATGCCGGGGTTGTCTATCCCATCTTCATTGTCCAGAAGGTAAGCGGAGTTGGAGGGCTGCGTGAAGTCGGTAATTTTGCTCAACCCAATATGCTCGTAACCGATATTGTCCCGTGCTGAACGAAACTTCCACGCGTTGACAACGTAGGTGATCACCTGCTTTTTATTTGGGGTGCGCTTGGGCAGCGGATAACTCGGGCACATGAAAATCTTGATATTGCGAAAATCCCTCTCTGTACCGCCCTCGGGCGCGTAGGGCATGAACTCGAACCACCAGCGCTTGGCATTGCCCCGAGGGATCGTGTCGTCATTGTCGTCGGCAAACATCAACATCGTCAATCCGACCTGCTTGAGGTTGTTCATACAGGCGGTCGCGTGCGCCTTTTGCTTGGCCTTGGCCAGGGCCGGCAACAGCATCGCGGCTAGAATGGCGATGATCGCGATCACCACCAGCAACTCGATCAGGGTGAAGCCACCTTTTGGTTTGGAGTTCAATTTCATTTATCTGAAATCATCGCTTGGTCAAGCGCCTCGTCTGGCGCGGTTGTGTTTGGGGTTGTTGTACCCCTCCCCTCCCCAAAAGCAAGCCCCGCTTGACCAAGTTCAGCGGGAGCGTTTGGCCCGATTTTCCAGCACACGCAGATGGTTGCCAAGCCGCTCCCAACGGGCTATGACCGCCCGCGGTATCTGCACTGAGCGCAGGAACGAGGCGTCCCTCTCGTAAGCCCTCGAGTAGGTCTGGTAATTGAGCGCGCCGAGCAGCAGATCAGGGTCGCCGTCGCCGTCGATGTCGCCACTGGCGATTCGGCACCAGCGGCCCTGCTCGTGCCCCGGTAGCGGCTGGTTTGCGAACCGCCCGTCGTGGCGGATGTGCAGCATCGCCGCTTGGTGGGGCTTGTGCCGGAAATCGGCAAAATAAGAAACACTTGCGATGTCCAGGTCGCCGTCCGCCTCGGCATCGAGCACTGTGAAGTCCATCACGCCATGAGCCGGGATGAACTGTTTCTCCGTGAGGTCGTCCGCGCCGAGATCGTAAATGCGGATGCCGTGGTACGCCCTCGGGTTGGAGCGGAACTCCGTGGTGTCGCCGTTGGAGAGGAGGACGTCCACCGCGCCGTCGCCGTCCGCGTCGAGCATCTCCATCGCGGTGAAGCCCCAGCCCGGCTGTTTTTTGATCAACACCGACTGGGCGATCCCGCCGCCCGGCCTCATCGTGAACCGAAGCAGGCACTCGTGCTCCTGGGCGACGAGCACGTAAACTTCCGGCTGGCCGTCGGCGTCCGTGTCGAGCACGCGGCAATCGATCGCGCCGCTCATCGGCAGGACTAAGACCGATTCGCCCTCGCGGTAAAGCGAGATCTTCCCTTTGCTGATGCCGTACTCGCACAGCACGGCATAGTCGGTGCCCGAGTGGCGGAATGGCACGTAGCGCGTCGGGCGGTTCAGCCCACGGAGCAACGGCCTGTACTCGCCTAGGCCAGAGTCGGTGATGTAGCCGACCTCGCCGGCTTCGCTGTCCAGCGGATCGAGCGATCCGTGGCTGCAGACGTACAACCGATCCTCGGCTAACTGAAAGTCGCACGGCACCTTGTCGGCGGCGAACGTGCGCACGTTGCGAAAAGCCCGATCGTACACCAGCACCGCCCGGCTCAACTCGTCGCCGACGTAAACCAAGCCGTTGGCCGCGTCGTGGTGGATAGCTGTCACGTTCAGTTTCTCAACCGTCGAGCGGTGACCAAACGCGGCGCTCACGGGCGGTTCGGTCGCCGATGGTGTCGAAGGTTTTTCGTCGCTTTGCCGGAGGTAAAATGCCTTGATCGTATCCCAGCGGGCGCGGACGGCGGCTTGGGTCTGCGCGTCATAATTTTCGATTTGGGCGATCCCGAGCAAGTCCTCGAGATACGGAAACGCGCCCTTTTCCCAATCGACACGGTGCATGCTCGCAGGCGGGGGGAAGGCGTGGCACTTAGAGCACTCCCGCTTGGCCAAGCGCTCCGAGGTCTCCTCTCCAGCGGTACTCAGGAATCCGGCAAGGCACAGGGCCAAGCCGGGTAGTCTCCGGGGCGGCGTGAGCGCCCTTGGCCAAGTGAGCCAAATCATCGGTTCGGAGGAGGCAGCCGTTTGCCACCCAAAAACAAGCAAAAAGCCAGAATCTGGTAAATGACACCTCTGGCTTGAAGAAATATATTGACTTTTAAGATATGAAGTGTATGATGTTTACCCCGTAGTAGTTGGGGTTCCGATCAATTAATTAGTCGGTAAACGAATCAGTAACCATGAGAATACAAAAAACCATTCGAGTTCTGTCACTTATCGTGGCAGGGATAACTGTTTTTGCAGGCTTTAGGCCAAACACTCAAGCTCAACCTACAAAGCCCACAGGCAGTATAACTGTAACTGAGTATCGAGGCATCGGTGGGACGTCCTTAAACGAACTCAAGAAAAACGCCAACTTTTCCAGCAATCCGAGTCATAAGGCATCTGCCAAATATTTTGAGTGGCCACAATCTGGCGACATCAACAAGAGCCCCACTGGCGATGTTCAAAATAACTATGGGTGGATGCTGGAGGGTTATCTTTTTCCGCCCACTACAGGTTATTACTGCTTTTATCTTTGCTCAGATGATAACGGGGAACTTTATCTAAGCACAGATTCTAACCCGGCCAACAAAAAAGTGATCGCAACGGAGCCGCAATGGAACGGTGTACGCAACTTTAAGGGACATAGCCGCAGGGGTGTAGTTGATTCTGCCACCGGGCGGCGGCAAAACATTTCAGCAGCCGTTAAATTGACAGCTAACAAGCCGTATTACATACAGGCATTGGCCAAGGAAGGCGGAGGCGGTGACAACCTGTCGGTTGCATGGTTTACTCCCAAAAACGGAAGCGATCCGAGGACGCAGTTCAACTCGATCAACCCCGAGATCATTCCGGGGAAATACCTCGCCGGATTTGATTTCATTCCCACTCCCGGTGAGCAGCATTACACTATATCTGAATTTTTGCAGAAGGATTTTGACACGCTCAGAGCGGAAACCGGCGGAGAGGATTTTTATATCTCCGGTCTGCTTCCAGGAAAGGAAGTCCAGGGGCCGTCAATACTCACTGGAAATCTTTGCTGGACTATCGGAGAAGATGCTTTCAAAAACTTTAAAAAGATCAAAATAGGTGAAGCTAAGGCTTGTTTTGATGTTATCGACCACACGATCAGCGCTTCGCTCAAGGTGGAACCTGCATTTTTGAAAGGTGGCTCGATTGAGGGTTCGTTCACTGCTGGAGCCAACGGTTTGCAGGCCATTGGCTTGGTCGGCGACGATTTGGGAATACCGATCGGAACCACGCCCGCAATGCTCCAAAAAATTGGTGCCAGCGCGAATGATCTGCACCTCAGGCCCGGTTGGTATATCAAGGGCGAACTGGGTGTTTCCGTAGGAAAGAAAAAGATCGCAGACGAATGGCCTGTATATGTTGACAGCTCCGCTACTTGGTTCAGTAACGGATATTTGGAGATAGGAGCCCAACTTAAGGTCATAGGCATCATTACAGGCGAAGGGGTGTTAAGGTACACCCCCGCAGAAAGTTCATTCTATGCCGAGGCATGGATGGATATGTACGGTGGCGCGCTAAGAGGGACGGTGAAGCTCAACGCCCGCCCCAATTACTTCAACGGGCACTTTGGCATGACGGTTCAAATCCCAAGATCCATTCCGATCGTCGGAGGAATTAACTTTGGCGGTGCCAACATCGACATGACGATCACCGACAAATACTGGGAGGTCGCTGCCGGAGTTTATTTTCAGATCGTCCCGGATGTACCGCAGGTTTGCATTCCCGAAGCGTGCTTCACTGTAGGCTGGCCTGATCTCCACTGCAGTTGGAGGGGGTGCAAGGGGCACTGGCACACCAAGCGCGTTTGCACCCCGCGTATATGCACCCCAGCGATTAACAACTCGTGGTCCAGGGCCAAGTTCAACGTCCGGTACCATTCGAAAGACGGCTTTAGTGCCGGAAAAAACGGAGGCCGCTTGGCCAAGATGTACACCGAGAACCTCGCTCGCGAACCTTGGGAGAACCCCTTCGTGGCCATCATCGAGGTGCCGGAGGAAAAAGCCTACGCCATCTTCAACGACAACTGGGACATCCTCCACGAGAGCGTCACCAAGTCGGATAGCCGCAACATCCGCAAACAAGGCCCGGTGGTTGAGACCATCGAGGTGGCCGAGGATCTGGCCACGGCCATCTTCCGCATCAGCTACGAAAAGGAAGTGGATGATATCGACCTGGTTCTGATCACCCCGGACGGTGCGGAACTGGACATTCACAACGGCCCGATGCCGTTCGGCTACGAGGTCGGCGCCAAAGGCACGGGCACGGTAAACGCCGAGGCCAAGGAGGCGTACTACCTGTTGCAGGATGTCAAGAAAGGCACTTACCAAATGGTGGTTGGCAACGCCGACGCGCTCGGCGGCACCTTGGTCGAGTTGGCTTCGCCCAACGCGATACCCCAGGTGGTTGGCGTCGTTGCCAGCGAATCCGGAGCACGCGACGGCACGGTGATCCCGAACCAGTTCGATATCGATTGGGCCTACTTCGACGAGGACGAGGGCAGCGAGACGGTTGTCAGCTTCTTCGTGGACAAGGACCGACAGGGCTACGACGGGTTCTATGTGGGTGGCGGTCTGGTTTCCGAAATGAACACAGATGAGCCGTTCACCTTCCTGACCGACTCGCTTGGGCTTCGTCCCGGTTGGTACTACACCTACGTCGAGGTGAACGACGGGCGCAACCTTGCAGAGCGCATTTACTCGGACGAGCGAATCTACATCGACATGGACAACGCGCCGGACAGCGTCGAACAAATGGCAACACTCGCCGGCCCGAACAGCTTCACCGTTGCCTGGGATGCCGTGGCCGACGAGCGGGTGGACTACTACAACGTCGTGTACTCAAAGAGCCCCACGTTTGATAAAATCGAGGCGAGCCAAATGGTTTACCCGCTGACAGGTCAGATGCAGTTCAACGACGTGAAGATCGAGGGATTGGAGAACGGAGTGCCGTACTACGTGGCAGTCCTTTCGGTAGACGGGAACTACGTCGAGTCGAGCGCCAAGGTGATTCATCGGGTTGTCCCGACGAACTACCCCGGTGGAACGCCACCGTCGATCACGTCAACGGCGAGTGACAAAGCCACAGTGGGTTACGATTGGATTTACCGACCGGTGTTCTTCGACGGCGACGAACACAACCCAGAACTCGTCGAGGATCTAACTCAGCAAGTTGGCAGCGATATGGATTGGACGCTGGTGTCCGCACCGAACGGGATGAAGATTGACGAAGAATCCGGCTTAATCAGCTGGAACCCGACAGCCGATCAGGAGGGTGTACACCGCGTGCTTATCTCCGCTAAGGAACACGAGGGGGAAGCAGATCCGTTGGATGATGGGGAGTTGGCGATCGACATCGCCCAAGAGGCGACGCAGGAAATTGAGATCAATGTCTTCCCGGCACACCTGCTAAACGGCGTGCCGTACCGCGAGGATGTGTTCACATTCGTGAGCAACCCGCCGTTGACGGCGGTCAAGGGCACAACCTACTCCTACACGCCAAACGTCTTCACCGACGGGCAGGAATACGAAGTGATGTTGCTCAACGGACCGAAAGGGGTGACCGTGGAGAACAACATCGTCAAATGGGATGTCCCGGCTGACGCCGAGAGCGATTTCGTTGAATTGCGCGCTGAGACAAATAATGGCGATCTCATCGATCAGACCTACTTTGTCCACGTGCACGGCGATAACAGCTTGATCAATCGCAGCACGAGCATTGTGAAATACGAAGCCATTAACGGTGGCATCCTCGTCGGATGGACCGGAGGTGCTCCAAAATACCAAGTGCAACGCACCGCCTCTCTAAGCCCTGATGAGACAGGAGCTATTCAATGGGAAGATGTCGGCGAGCCGATCGAGAACGGCCCGGTAAACTTCCACGCTGAGAAAAGCACAACTGGGAACGCTGGCTACTACCGGATTAAAGATCTGGAGTAATCGAAACTCAGAAAGATTGCTAAAACGCAAAGCCCACCGAAAGGTGGGCTTTGCTGCTTAATGGGTCGGTTGAACAGTAGCCCTTAATAAAGCTATCCGAGGGTTTTTCACCCTCATCCGGCCTGCGGCCGCCTTCTCCCTGAGGGAGAAGGAATCAAAGGGAACGCGCTTGTCCAAGCTCCCTCTCCCAGCGGGAGAGGGCCGGGGAGAGGGAGAGTACAGGGAATAATGATATGCTGTATGCCGACAAATCGCTGAATTAGTAAATGACTGGATTGAAAAAATTTATCACACGGTGCCTGGCCTTGGCCTCGGCTGGCGCTGGATTCGCGGTTGAGCAACAGCCACTCAAACTTGGCCAGGGCATTGGCCAAGCGGGGTTTCGGTTGATTGATGCTGTGCAGTCCGGCGCGACGTTTCGCAATGAGCTAAGCGTCGCTGCTGCCGCTGAAAATCAGGTGTTGCTCAACGGCTCCGGCGTGGCGGCGGGCGACTTCGATCGAGACGGCCTGCTCGACCTCTACTTTTGCGGGCTCGAAAATGACAACGTACTTTACCGCAACCTCGGGGGCTTCCGGTTTCAGCCCGTCGCGGATGACGACGTGGCGTGCGCGGGTGTTCCGTCAACGAGCGCTGCCTTTGCCGACCTGAACGGCGACGGGTATTTTGACCTGCTCGTGGGCACGCTTGGCCAAGGGGTGATCATTCTGATAAACGACAAGCGCGGCGGCTTTTCCAAGTCCGCAATCGCACTGCCGGAGGGCGACTCTCTTGCCATCTATAGCACGCCGATGACAGACATCGACCGGGACGGTGACTTGGACGTGTATTTGGCAACGTACCGCTCCACCTCAATCCGCAACAACCCGGGTCTCAAGTTCAAGCTGGGCTTCGCCAACAACGTACAAACCTTGGAAAGCGTCACCGATTCCAAGACAGGAACGCAATACGACAAGGGAAGATTTTACATTCGGGGCGGCGAAGTTTTGGAGGCTGGTACGCCGGATTACCTGCTGCTCAACGACGGCACGGGGGAATTTCGAGTTACAACATTGTCGCAGTTACAAGCAAACGCTCCCGACGACGAAGTAGCGACGGCACGCAACTGGGGGCTGGGTTCCATCTTCGCGGACTTCGATAACGATCACCGGGATGACCTGTACGTCTGCAACGACTTGGAGGGCGCTGATTACTTTTATTTCTCGTCTGCCAATGGCTTTGACGATGCCATTACCGGGCTGAACAAAATGACCCCGGCGTTTTCGATGGGCGTGGATGTGGCGGATATAAACAATGATGGGTTTTCGGACTTCGTCGTGGTGGACATGTTGAATTATTCTCTACCTGCCCGCAAGATGCAGCTCCCACATGCCATCCACTCACATGCCCCGACGGATCAATCCGCCATCAGGGAATACAGGCGAAATATGTTGTTCATCGGCCGGGGTGAAGGGGAGTTTCATGAAATCGCCAACTACAGCGGACTCGATTCAAGCGATTGGTCGTGGTGCCCCATATTTATGGATGTCGATCTGGACGGTTACCAGGATTTGCTCGTCACGAACGGATTTAGCTACGATTTGGAAAATCCGGATGTTCAGAATGACCTGATGAAGCTAAGTATCCAAACAGGCGGCCGGGGAGATTTGGTCGAGAAGACATTCAAGATCGGACACTCCAAGCTGGATCAGAATTTAAGCTTTCGGAACCAGGGCGATCTCACCTTTCGAGACCGGTCCGCCGACTGGGGGTTTGATTTGGACGGCATCTCTCACGGCGCCTGTCTCGCTGACTTGGACAACGACGGCGATCTGGACGTTGTGCTGAATAATTTCTCGCTCTATCTGCCGGGCAGGCAACTCCTCGGCGAAAGCCTTCCGAGGCTCCGGCAATCGAATCCTGTTTGCACGATTTACGAAAACATTACGAGCTCCGACAGGATAAAAGTCCGAGTACGCTCCAAAACCAAAAACACGTACGGGATTGGTGCCACCATTGTCTTTATTCAAGGTTCTGTCCGGCAAACCAAACAGATTCGTACCGGTTCAAGGTATTGTTCTTCAGACAGTCCCGAGGTCACGTTTGCGTGGCTTGCAGACAAAACATCGAGCCGACTGGAATACCGCGTTGGCAACAAGGTTGCTTTCATCGACAACGTGAAACGCAACTCGCTCATTACGTTCACAGATGATGATTTGACCGGTGAGGTGGCCACCTCAAAAAACGTTGCACCGGCGAAAACCTTGTTCGACGAGCAACCGGTTCAGCAATCATTCCGGCACTCCCCGAATCAATTCAACGCAGAACACTTCCAGCCCGGTATTTCGCGAAACCATTTTTTGACTGAGCCGATCGTTTCGGCGGCCGGCAAAGACCCCGCCATCGTGAGGATCAGCAGCGGTGGTACCGTGCAAAATGTTTCCCTTCAAGATGATCTGAAGGCGACGAACCGCTCCGCCCGGCGCACCCGTTGGGACTTGGTCGATTTCACCCATCTGTCCGTTGGCCAGAAATTGATGCGATTGGAGCTGCAGCGTCAACTCAGCAATCTTCAGCAATTCGAGAGCCGGTTGTTTATCACGGAGGACGTGCACAGCCCCCGCTCTGCGACGTGGGCGCATGCGCTGCCGGTCAACTTTTCCTGCTTGGCTGTGACACGGCATCCCAGCCTCCCGGAGGTCGCCGCTGTCGCGCTTGGCGGCGGGACACCGCTTGGGCATTACCCCTTGGCCGCAAAGACGCTGATCATGGAGTTGCGCTTGGCCAAGCCGGGGGATAAGCCGCGCATCATGCACAAGTTGCCGATGGAACTTCCGGTCAACGACATGGTGTTTGCCGACATGGACGGCCGGCGGGGACAGGAGTTGGTGATCGCTCCGGACGGCGGGGAGGTCACGGTCTTTCGAATCACCGAGCGGGAGGCCGTCAACATCACAAAAGCCTTGGGCATTCAATCCGGCATCGGGAACTGGAACAGCCTGGCCTGTTTCGATTTCAGCGGCAACGGCCGCAACGATTTACTCGCAGGAAACTGGGGGAGCAACAGTTCCCTGAATCGATATGCCGAAAACAACTATCGGCTGTACTTCCACGAAGACGACGGGGGCACGCGGCTCTACGAGACGTTTCAAGCCAAGGGAAAAAATATTCTCAAATCTGGCTTGGCCAGGTTCAGAGCAAACAATCCCATTCGCGGGTTGATGTATCGCAATCATGGTTCATTTCAGTTGGAGGGAGTAGGGGATGTTTTTGAGGCTGCACCGAAATACCGCACTCTCGACACACTCAACACGAAGCTGTTCCTGAACGACAACGGCAGCTTTAAGCCGTTCGATCTTCCGGAGTCCGTACAGTTTGCGCCAACGTTTGGCATCGCTGTGGAAGACATCGACTTGGACGGTTCCCTCGACATCGCTCTGTGTCAGGGGTTCGCCGATTTTTACGATGACACCGAACCGCAAACAAACACCAGCAACCTGATTCTGATAAACCGCATTGCTGCTGGCGGCTCGTTTGAGGTTCGGAGAAATAGCGGCATCGCAGCGAACAGGAGCTATCCAAGAACCATCGGCTCCGGGGATTTTAACGAAGACAACAGGCCGGATTTGGTGATCCCTGATTACAATGGGGGTGTTCGTTATTACACGAATAAAACCCAAAACCAGGGCATAAAATTGCGACTAAGCGGTGACAGCGCTAAACTGATTGGACTCAAGGCGAGATTGCTCTATAAGGACGGGAGCAAGGGACCGATGTATGAATACGTGCCAAAGTATGGTTATCGGAAGGAAGCGCCCCAATACTTTATTTTTGGCGCACGAGTCACAGTCGAAGCCATTGAGATCATCGATCGGTTTAAAGTGAGTGAATTGAAAATTGTACCCGGCCAATCCGCTTACACTTGGAATTATTAGTCCGATTACTCTCGTCATTAAAAAATAAATCATGAACATCAAGCACACACGTCGTTTCGCTAGTTTCCTTTTCGCTCTCTCACTGCTTCCCGCTGCGGCTTTTGCACTACCCGCCAAATGGACGGTGCTGATCTACGGCCATGCTGACCACAACCTTACTACAGCCATGCGGGATGATCTTTTGGAAATGGAACAGGCTGGAAGCTCCGAAGATTTCAATATCGTTGTTCAGGTTGATATCAACACCAAGGATCGTGGGACCAAGTTGTGGAAGTTTAAAAACAAAATTGACCCCAAAAAATTCAATGGAGTGAATCGGTTGCTTATCGGTGAAGACACCGATGGTAGAAAAGTCACCTTCCATTCCGAGATTATTGAGTCGTTATCAGAAAGCAACAGCATGGATGACCCGGCGGTGCTCAAGGATTTCATCAAGTGGGGTATGGCCAAGTATCCCGCCGAGCGATATGGATTGGTTCTCTGGAATCATGGAGGTCAGTTTCTTGGGTACGGAGGCGACACCCAAAACGCCTCGTTGAAGCACGGAATGGGGTTAACCACACAGCAAATCCGATCGACTCTCACGGATGCTTTGATCGGGACTGCTGTAAATAAGTTTGATTTCATCGGGTTTGACACCTGCCTGATGGGAGGCGCAGAGGTGCTCGGAGATTTCAGCACGCTTTGTGATGTTTTTTTTGCCTGCCCAGAGTTGGATTTTGGCGATGGATGGGACTATGCCGCAACACTGAACTATCTCAAGGCCAATCCTGATGTGGACATGGCAACATTTGGACGTGAGGAGGTGGGTTTCTGGAACAGCCACCATGGGGAAGCGATGGATCAAACACACAAGGTTCACGCTGCCTATGACATGGGAAAATACGATGCGTTTGCCATAAGCTTCAAATTGTTCTCAGGACAGCTAAAAGAGTATGGATTGACTGATGGAGATGTAATACCCAGGCTCCGCGCCGAAGCCACTCACTATTCGATATCTAACCGCTCTGAAGCGAAATCCCCGACGCACTTTATAGATCTTGGAGAATTTGCTAAAAATATAGCCAATGCACCTGTAAACGCTGATCTGAAAAATGCATCGTTGAATCTGGTGCAATCAATCGACGACATGGTTCTGGCCAAGTCCACCGGAAGCATGCGAACACATGTTTCAGGCATATCGATTGCGTATCCTTATAACATCGAAAATTGGGTTGAATATTACCAAAAAATCTATGACGAGATTTCTTTTACAAAGGGCCTTGGAGCAGATTGGAGAAGGTTCATGGAGTTGTATGGGGTAATGAGCCTATCAGACACGACGGCCCCGCTCCTGGTGGCTGGCGACAAGTCGAGAAGCTTTTCCACGGTTGGCCGCAGCCCCGATGAACCGGACGCCACATTTATGAATGCATCGCTGGATCAGCCAGCTGTGCTGGACTTTTTTCTCGGTGCTGATGACGCATATGAATTAAGTGCAACATTGGTATCTGTGGATGATCCCGACAACCCATCTGAATATATTTACATTGGTGAAGTGGGACGATTCCAAACCGATGACGAGGGCGATTACGAGTTGAACTGGCCCGGGACAAACTCGATGCTCACAAGTCCGGATGTGGATTACATGTTGGAACTGGGAGGATGGTTTTTGGGCAGGGAGGGAAAACAGATGATCAGCTTTGCTGATTATCAACCGCCCGAGTCCGAGGAAGTCATTCAACTGTTTTTGTTCACCACGATCGACGAGGAGGGGTTTGGCTGGGTGCATACCATTTTGGAAGATTCAGGCCAGGAACTGCCCGATGGCAATGCAGTGGCGGCCACTCCGGCCTCCTCCTCGCTCGAGCTTGAGAAGGGTGGCAAACTCTGGCCGGTTTATTACTCGGAGGCTTGGGATGCCGATAGTGAAGCTTGGCAAAGCCAGTATATATTTTATGAGGACGGGTTCATCCTTATACCAGAAAACGGGATGGAGGGCATTGAGGTCGAGTTTACCCAGGAACTTGAGGGCCAATATTCATTGGAACTCCAAGCGTCTGACTTTGTGGGTAACTTGAGCGAGATACTTGAGTACAATGTCGGTGTTCCTGCTAAAATAGCTGTTGGGCAGGTGCCCAACCAGTATGTGTCGACGCTGGATTTCATCGGGAAAAGCAAGGCCAACTTGACGCCATTGGTTACTGGCGTGGACCCGGAGTTTTCCGGCTGGATTTATGTCCTTTGGACTACCGACGCTGGTGTGGGAGCGACACTGCAGCAGACTCACAACGTAGTCGGCGAGTGGGTGGATGTGCCGGGAAACCTAATCGATACACAAGACAATGAGCGCTTTTATTGGACCGAAACCACTGAAAACGCTCAGTTTTTCAGGTTGATCAAGAGATGATCGTCAACGGTGCTTGCCTTTTCAAGGCTGGCTCAGAAAAGATAAATGGGCGGCTTGTCACCGCCCATTTGTTCATCAGGTTGGAATGTGTTTGGGATGATATCCGGCCACTAATTATTCGAGGAGTTTCCTGACCTCTTCCAGTTTCTGGTTGGCTTCCGCTAGCTTAACTGCCTTATCCTGATCTTGGATATTGTTCAAGGATCTGAGAAATGCCCGAGATCCCCTTCGGGTCCAATTTTGGGCCGACTGCTTTTTGGCTAAATTCTTTATTTTCGGCGCGGCCTTTCTGATTAGCTCGGTGACTGCTGCTGTCTCGTCGATCAACGTCTGGATATCGGGGTCCACCGCGCGGGCTACTTTGGATACTTTCCTTGCCGGGGCTTTCCTGGCGATCCGTCTGGGTGTAGCCCGGCCAGTGGGCGTTTCACTTGACTTGGCCGATGTGCCATCGCCTCGGGTATTCTTTTGAGCAACACCCGTCCCCGGTTTGCTGTTTGGGCGCGGTCTTGCGCTTGGGCGTGGTCGCTTGGCACTTGGCTTTTTGGTGCCCGGTGTTGTTCGGTTGGCAAGTGCCGTGGGTTTTTTACCTAGCCGTCCACTTGGCTTGGCCGTTGGTCGTCGGCCTGGCCGTCCACTTGGTTTCGCTCCACTTTGTGACGGACCAGTTGGCGTAATGCTTTTCAACCCAGAATCTAAGGCCGAAGCCCGGTTTTGCTTGGCAAGCACGGGGAGGGGCCCGAATTCATTTAACGTCAACTCGCCATCCTCGTTTTCGTCGAGTGTTTTGAAGGCCTTAACCGCAGCTTTAATCTCCTCGAGAGACAGTTTGCCGTCCTCATTGGCATCCAACGCCATCATCAGTTGAGATGGCTGCGGCTTGGCCTTGATCACTGTCGGTCCTGAAGCTCGACCGGGCGCTTTAGCCTTGGGCGGCTTGGATTTTGAGGTGGCGGCTCGGTCACGGTCACCTGCCACGATCGGGCTGGCTGCCGCCGACTTCCTGACACTCGGTCTGCCTTTGGGTTTTTTTGCGGTCGATTGGGCAAAACCAGTCATGGCCAAGCTCAATCCCAATGTTAGTGCTATTGCTGTTTTTTTCATGATCTCAACTTCAATCGTTAAACTCTCAATCCCCACGCTCGTGGGGTCATCTGTTACGGCTGAATCTAATACCCTTGAACGATCGGTCAACCCTTTATGACAACTTTGTTGCGATCCACCCGGCTGCCGCCTAGCCGGGCTATCCGGTTGAATGGTGCCGTGCCTCCAACTCGCTAAAAAATAAGAATGGGGCGAAAATCATTCCACCCCATTCCATGGTGGGTGTTGTTTTTAGGAGAATGACTGTTTGGCCATCCCCTACTGGTGCATTTTATTGTTCGTGCTTGGCAGATTCATCTGTCCTTCGAAATGTTTGGTAACTTTCTAAATCCGTCTTTCATTGGTGATGATACAAGCTGCCCTTGTGTGTTTTATGAGTGAATGATTTGTTTTTCACTTTCGGTCAATTTGTTTTGAAGCAGTCCGACAATTTTTTCGCCAAGCCGATACCGTCTGGGTAAGCGTTTGGCCAAGTTCAATTCGCTATTGCTTGTGGGCGAGTGGGTTGCCTATTGGGCGCCCGCGTCGCTGAGCTCCTTGATGCGCTCGAGGATGGCGTCGCTGTCGCGGTTGAAGGCGCTCTCGAACTCGGGATAGTAGTTGATGACCTGGTAGAAGAAGCGGGCCACGTCGTAGTCGATGATGTGGTATTTGTCGCGCAATTCCTGCTCGGTGGGGAAGATGATCTGCCGGCCGACGCGGAATTCGTTGATGGTCACCGGCATGGAATGGTTAAGCGCGAGGATGCGCTTGAGTACGAGTACGCCTTTGAGTACCTCAAGTGCGGTGGCACCGCGCACGCCCGGCGGGGAGACAGCGTTGGAGAGCAGGACGGTGTTGCGCTCGAGGTCGTCGGAGTTTAGCGCGCTGATCTGCTCGACGTAGTTGGCCGGGTTGGTGATGTTGGTGCGGTTGATGAGGGCGCGCGGATGCTCGAACGGCCCGGTGTTCTTGGCCTTGTGGTCAGCGTAGTCGAGCACCAGCGAGTTTTCGTCGGCGCTTTTGAGGTCGCGCAGCAGTTTGCCGAGGAAGAGGGTCTTGAATTTATTGCCAAACGCGGCACCCTCGTTGGCCTCGAACACCAGAATGTGGTCATCGTTTATGTAGTGGTGGTACTTGGCTTTGTGCACGATCTCCCAGATCATGCGCCGCACGATCACTTCCTCGCCGGGTACCTTGTCGTGCAGGTAGCCGAAGACCGGTTCTTTCTCGAATATCTCAAAGTGCGTGTCGTGGAACGTTTTTAGTTCACCGAGGATGCTATTATAATAGTTACTCTTCGTGGCAAAGGTCAGGTCAAAAACATCGTCATCGCGGATGCGGTAGGCGTTGCGGAATAGGATTTGGTCGAACGAGTCGAACGTTTCCGAGTCTTTGGGGATGACGTAGCTGAACGATTTCTCGCCGGTGTCAATGACGTGTGGTGTCAGCACGACGATGACTTCCCGCTTGTCGTTTTTCTTGCTCGACCGCTTGAACAGGTTGCCGAGGTACGGAATCTTCGAGAGGAACGGCACACCGGAGTTGCTGTTGCTTTTGTTTTTGGCGATCAGTCCGCCGACGATGAACGGGGTGTTGTCGGCCACACGCACGAAGGTTTGCACCTGCCGGTTATCCACCACGGGCGCGAGCAGCACGCTGGTCTCGGTCGTGTGTTCACTCTTGGTGGGATTGACCGAACTGACGATGGTCTCGATTTGCATGGTGACCTCTGAGCCGTCCTCACTAATCCGCGGGCGCAGGTTCAGCACAATGCCAGTCTGCAGGTAAGTCACTCCGGATCGCACATGGGTATTCGTGGCCACCGCTGTGGAAGTGGGCACCTGTTGGCCGACCTGAATCCGTGCCTGCCGCCCGTTGAGCACCAGCACCGACGGGTTGGACAAAATCTCCGCGTGAACAGTTTGTGTCAGCGCACGCAGACCGGCGGAAAAGCCTTTCCAATCATTTTTCCAGTGGTCGTCAAACTGCCCGACGAAAGGCAAAAGCCCTGCCTGATTGACATCGGCTGTGAGGTTGAACTCCTCCCGCTGCAGCGCGTAGTTTACACCCAACTCATCCAACTTGTCGGTATCGACCTCGACCACGAGTGCCTCGATCACCACCTGCCGCGCCGGCACGTCGATGTCGTTACGAAGCAACTGCATCAGCGCGTGCATTTGCTCCGGGTACGCTTTTTCGTACACGATGAACAAGCGATGCTCCGGTGCGCCGGAGGTCTGCTGGTGCAAGTATGTGCCCCCCAGTCCGCTGGCTTCCCCGCCACCGCCATCGAGAGACGGCTCCATGAGGCTGGTCTTGTTGGCGTCGATGAGTTTGATAACCAGTGGATAACTTTCAAACTCCTGCAACACCGTGTAAACCGTCTCCGCGAGCGACTCACCCTGGGCGGCGGCGAATTCCACCGTCGCGTAGCCCAGCGCCTTGAGCAGCGCAATCACGCGGTCGCCCTGCATGTAGCTAAGCCGGTAGGTCTGAAAGTCCAAGTCACTGTCCGGCGAGCCGATGGCCGACAACGGGGCGTACTCCTCAGTGGCTTCAGTCTCCGGAACGGCGGCGTCCTGCGCGTAGGCCAAGCGGCTGCCGAAACCAAGCGCAATGGCCAAGGCGAGGGTGGTACGAAAAACAGATTTCGGATTGAGGTCAGTTTTCATTTTTCTGTTGCTGCGAATGGGTTGATTGTTCGCGAATCCGCCGGACGAGAATTTTCAGCAAGTTCTCCGTCACGTCGAATTGTTTCGAGAGGATTCGGCGGAACGAATCCTGCCGAATCACCAGCAAAAGGCAATCCGTTTCCGCCGAGGCCGAGGCCGAGCGTGTTTCGCCGTCGAGGATACTCAATTCACCAAAAAACGCGCCCTGCGGTAGGCTCGCCAGCGTCTTGTCACCGTCATGAATGCGCACCGATCCGTCAGCGATGACGTACATGCTGTCGCCCTCGCTGCCTTTCTCGAAGATTGTCTGGCCCGAGGGGCAGCTAGTTTCGTCGGCCGCCTCCGCCACCCACGCGAGGGTGTCGGGCGGCATGGTGCTGAACAGCGGCACGTTTTTCAGGAACAGGATTCGTTGGACGAGGATCATGATTCAAAGGGTGCTGAGTTTGCGCTTGGCCAAGCGGACGACCGCCTCACAGGCATCTTTGGCCGAAAGTTCACATTGCGCGGCCACCGCCGCTTCGCCTGGCTCGTTAGCCAGAAAAATCTCAAGCGCCGTTTCGCGCACGACCGCCTCGCCGTGCCGCAGGCTCTCCCGCACAAAATCACCATGCGCGACGTACCCGTCGGCACCCACCAACAGCAGCAGGCCGGATACCACCCAGCGCGAGTCGTGCCCGCGAAACACGTTAACGAAATGCTCCAAGCCAGCCGCCTCGCCGCTTGGCTCCGGCTTGGCCAAGCCGATGATGCGATCGGCGTCCGCTTGGCCAAGCACGCCCTCAAGCACTTCACTGACATTGGCCCGGTCGTTTTCACTGCCACCCGCCGTGCGGAAAAGTTTCTTGTAATCGATCGAGCCATTGAACAGCCGCAATACTTTGAACAGCACCTGCAGGCGTAACTCGAAATGGTGATCGCAAGCCAGGCGGAGTGCGTCTGCTTGGCCGCCGTCCGGCAGCATGGCCAATTGCTCCCGATAAAACCCGGCCTGCCGCGTGTACTCCGCCAACTGCTCACGGGCGAACGCCGTCAACTCCTTGTCGCCGCTCGCGCCGCCCAACATGGCGCAGTAATCAATCATCAACTGTGCCCTCGCCGTCTCGCTGCTGACTTGTGCGATCAACTGTTCGATGCGTGCCGACTTGCCGCTCTCATTTATCGCAATCAATAACTGCGTTAGCAGCCGGAACGTCTCCGGCGCGGCGCCGTATTCTATCGCATCGAGATGCCGCCCGATCAATTCCGCCGCCGGTTTGCCGATGCCCTGCAGGCACGCCGAGATCGCCGGGCGCAACGACTCCTCGGTGATCAACTCGGCCAAGCGCCCAAAGGTGGACTCGAGTTTGGTGCCGTCGATCGAGTGGATGGCGTCGCGTTTGATGTCATCGGACGGGTCGTCGAGTAACTTGGCGGTGATCAGCGTCGTGTCGAGGTTGCGAATTTTCGACAGGCAAACCACCGCCAAGCGCCGGTTCGTTGGATCGTCGGAATGCAGAAACTCGTAAAAAAGATTTCCGGCGCGAACGTTGATCGACAGTTCGCCGGAGTTCAGCAGCACCGCCGCGCAGGCACAGCGCACCCCTGGATCGGCGTCGTCGAGAAACGGCTCAAGGATGCAAAACTCCTGCCCGTCGGCATTCGCACCGAGATAGTTGATCGCCTCCGTGCGCAGCCGCGGCGGGGCGTTTTTCACCTCGTCGAGGATTCGTTCGCGGTCCGCCACATCGCCGAACTCGGCCAGGTAACGCACCCCCGCCAGTTTCAGTGTTTCGTCCTCCTTGGCCAACATGCCGCGAAACTCCTCGAGCCAATCCGGCCGACGCATCCCGATAATCAAGTCCGCCAAAAATCCGGCCTCGAGATCGCTCGCCTTGGCCAACGACTCGCGGAGCTGCGAGTCGAAACGCGAGTCCATCATCACGGTGGATTCGTCGTCGAAATCGATCACGTGCGAGTCAAGCATCCCGACGAGCGAGGCCAGGTACTGCCGGTAATTCAACCAAGCGACGACCACCCACACGCAACCGATTACGATGATCACTGTGTTCAGGCGCACTACCGAGTTGTCATGCCAAAACGCCAGCGTCGCCGTGATCACCAAGCTTGAAACCGCGATCGTGGCCGGTCGGGCGAGACCGTCGATCACGCTTTTCATTTGGCCGCGCGACTGTTTTTTTACCGCTAGAAACAGCATCTGCAGCCCCACGTACTCGATCGTGAAAAAGATCACCTGACAAATAAACTTGCCGGCGTACACGCCCTTTTCGGTGCCAAGCGCCAGCGCACAAATCGCCGAGATCACCAGCATCACCGGCAGCACAGTAATCGCCGTGATCACGCCGCCCTTGGTCAAAATCGTGCGCACAATGAACAACTGAAGCACCAGTTGAACGATGCTGCTGTACGTGTAAAATTGACCGAAGAATTGGTTCAGGTTCCCCGCGTGATCTCTGGCTACTTGAAACTTAAACTGAATATCGATCAGGCAGATCACCATCGTCGAGAGCACCACAAGCGCCAGCATTAGCATCGCCTGCCGACTACCCAGCATCCCGGTGAACGACCGAAACGCACTCGTCGCCTTGGCCGGCGCGCCGCCCGGCTTGGCGTCCCCTTGGTTGAACAGGCTCGTCTTGGCCATGCCGGCGAGCGCGATCAGCATCAGGATGGTCACGAGGCCAAGCGAGATCACGTCCACATGTCCGGTGCGGCTTGCCATCGACACCACGTAACCGGCGACGATGCAACCCACAGTCCCGGCCGCGCCGATCAACCCGAACCACCGCTTCGACTCCTTGGGATTGAGCACCCCGACCGCCAGCCCCCAAAACAAAACCATCGGTGTGACGACCACCACGTCACACACCATGTAAGTGATCACGGCGACAACTTTTCCGCCGAGAAAGAATACCGCAGCGACCATGCCCGCCATCGCGACGGCCAACGAACCCATCGCCAGTTTCATAGCGCCGTAAACCTGGAACCGCGCGCAAAGGTACGTGATGAACACCGCCACGATACTCGACATCACGGCGGCCGTCATGATCATCAGCGGGATGTTGCCCTTGTCGAAGTTCTTGAGAAACAACGAGTCGGCCGTCGCCCGCGCCGTCAACGAGCACAGCGCGAGCAGAAAATAAATCCCGCAAAGAATGAGAATCTTCCGCTCAACCTTGAAAAAGCTCATGAACTGTGGTTTTCAGCGAGTTTGCGCTTGGCCTGGTGCGGCTACTGTTTCTCGACGCGGTACAGCGCCTTGTCGGTTCGCAGGAATAGGGCGTCGCCACTCACCGCCGCGCTGGCGTGATGCCCGCCATCAAGCTTGTTGCGAGTCAGGATTTTAAATTTCCGCCCTGGCTTGAGCGAGGTCGTCTCGCCCTCCTTGCTGTGGAAGAGCAGCCGTCCGCCGGCGTACAGCGGCGATGCCGAGTGGTTGCCTCCGATGCGCTCGCGCCATTGCTCCTCACCGGTCCGGGCGTCGAGACAACTAACCATTCCGCCTGAGTCGCTAACGAAGTATATTTCTTTGCCAACCAGGATCGGCGACGAGACGGCTGGAACGCTACGCTTGCACGCCCAAGCGATCTCAGGCTTGGCCTTGGTTATGTCGAACGCAATCAACTGCGGACGCATGAAGCTGGTGCCGATGTAAACCATGCCATCACCAACCACCGGCTTGGGCACGATCGAAAAACCAAGTGAACCGTACTTCACCTTCCAAAGTTCCTCGCCGCTTGCGGGGTCGTAACCGTACAACCAGTCTGCCGCCGGCGAGATGACGACGTCACGCCCATGCACTTTGGTGACGACTGGCGTGCCGTAGGCTTTTTTCAGTTGCGGATTACTGTTCATCTCACCGGAGCGTCGAGTCTGCCAAGCGAGCTTGCCAGTGCGCTTGTCGAGCGCGGCGATGAACTGCCGGTCGCTGCCGTCCATGTGAAAGATCAGCAGGTCGTTCCAAATAATCGGCGAGCCGCCGGGTCCGTTCTCGTGCATCACCCACAGATCCTGATTCGTCCAAAGCACCTTGCCACTTTTCATGTCGAGACATGCGGAACCGTATGAACCGTTTTGAGAGTAGAGTTTGCCGTCCTCTAGGACCGGTGTGGGTGAGGCATAGCTGTTCGTCTTGTGCACCCACTGCGGATCTTCCTTTTTAAGCACTTCGATGTCTTTGACGATCTTGCCGCTAGATTTATCAATGCAGAGTGTGTGAATGCGCACTTCGGACAAGACGATCAACGGTTGGCCGCCGGTGTTGGCTTTCAATCGCTCCTTTTTCTTCTCCTCGGACGCGAGGGTTTCGTGTGCTATTGTTACCCAAACTTGGTTGCCGAGAATCACCGGCGACGACCAACCGCGCCCGGGCAACTCGGTACGCCATGAGATGTTTTTCACCTCGCTCCACTCGGCCGGCAGCTTGGAGGCGTCGGCGTGGCCTTGGCCACCCGGGCCGCGCCACTGGGGCCAGTCGGCGAGGGCAGGGGACATCGCTGCCAGCGAAGCGACGACAACGGCAAATGCAATTTTTGATTTCATGAAAACTTGGTCAAACGAAATTTTACGTGCGGTGCGGAGTGTACGCATCCGCCGCCGTCAGGCAATCTTTCTTCGCGCTTGGCCAAGCGCTTGGCCGTTGGTTTTGCTTGCCAAATGGGCCGATAGTCTTTAGCCCAAAGCGCGTCTGATGGAGAGAGATTTACTGACAAATAGTAGCCGTGTGGTGGTCAAGTTCGGCACAGGCATCCTGACGAACCGCAGCAAGCAGATTGACCCCGGCCAAGTCGAGCAACTGGTCGCCCAAGTGGCGGCCCAGCGACAGGCCGGCCGGGAGGTCGTCGTCGTGTCGTCCGGCGCGGTGGGCGCGGGCATGGGTGCGCTTGGCATGACACAGCGACCGGCCGACCTCTCCGACCTGCAGGCCTGCGCCGCCATTGGCCAGCTAAAACTCATGGCCGCTTACTCAGAGTTATTCGCCAAGCACGACCTGCAAGTCGCCCAAGTGCTACTAACACACGACGACCTCGAACACCGCGAGCGCCATCTCAACGCACGCAACACGCTCGTCTCGCTGCTCGAGAAGGGAGTCGTACCGATTGTCAACGAGAACGATGCGGTTAGTTACACCGAGTTGAAATTTGGCGACAACGACTGGCTCGCAGCGCTCGTTGCCTGCCTATTACCGGCCGACTTGCTGGTCGTCCTCACTACGGTTGATGGCTTGGTCGAAAACTTCGGCAAAAAAAATCCGCGCACCATCCCGCTCGTCGAGACGATCGATGCAGACATTAAAAAACTCGCCGGTGGCACGTTGAGCGCGACCGCCGTCGGCGGCATGGAGGCCAAGCTGCGCGCCGCCAAGATGACGGCCCGCACCGGCATTCCGATGGTCATCGCGTCCGGCAAAAAGAAACGCGTCCTCGCCAACATTATCGACGGGCGCGACGAAGGCACTTTTTTTACCCCGCGCTCCGGCCGACTCAAGGGGCGCAAGCGCCGCATCGCTTTTTTTCATCATCCCAAAGGCTCTCTGTGGGTGGACAACGGCGCGCGCGACGCCCTGCGAGACAAAGGCAAAAGCCTCCTGCCGCCCGGTGTGGCCAAGTGCAACGGCGACTTTGCCAACGGCGACGTCGTGCGTCTCTGTGACATTAACGGCACCGAGTTCGCGCGCGCCATCAGCCGATTCGACGCCGATGAAATCCGCGGCCGCAAACTCAAGGGCATCGAGATAGTACACCGCAACGACCTCGTCATCCTCTGACATGCCAGCCAAGCGCAAACCAAAAAAACGCAAACCAGCGATCGACGAACTCATCGAGGTCATGGCGCGCCTGCGCGGCCCCGGCGGTTGTCCGTGGGATCGCGAACAGGATCACATGTCGATCCGCTTCCACGCCGTCGAGGAGGTGTACGAGCTGATGGATGCCATTGAGGCCGGCGACGACCACGAGATGCTCGAGGAATGCGGCGACCTCCTGCTGCAAGTCGTCTTCCACTGCCAGTTGGCCAGCGAGCGAAAGGTGTTCGACTTTGAGCAAGCCGCCCGCACCATCACCGACAAGCTCATCCGCCGCCATCCGCACGTCTTCGGCGACTCCGATGCGAAAGATGTCGACGCAGTCTGGGCGCAGTGGGAGAAAATTAAACGCGAAGAAAAGCAGGGCACCCGGCACGAGCGCCCTTCCGTACTGGATGGCATCCCGCGCCATCTGCCGTCGCTGCAGCGCACCGAAAAACTCGTCAAGAAAGCGCGCAAAAACAGCCTCGCCGACAAGCCCTTGGCCAAGCCGGCCAAGCAACGCTACACCAAGGCCACTTTGGCCAAGGAGTTGTTCGCTCTTGCCGAGTACGCCCAGCGCAAAGGCTGGCAACCCGAAGCCCTCCTCCGAGCCGAAGCCAACCGCCACGAAAATGTGCTCCGCAAAAAGGAAGCCAAGGCAGGTTTACAATTGAAAGCCGAAGACAACTAAACCAACGGCGTTTTGGAGTGCACACCGAAAAGTTTACTCGTACAGGAGATATTTTGCGCGGCGTGGGGTGAACTTGGCTAGGCCGGTTTTCCAGAGGGCCTCGATGTGGGCGAGGGTTTTGCCTTGGTCAAGCGCCTCGAGGGTGGGGGGGTGGCAGAGGAGGCGGCCGACTTTGGCCAAGGGGAAGCTCTTCGGGTACAGCTTGTGCAGCACGCGAGCGATGTCGATGCCAAGTGGGACAGCGCGCAGTTTGTGCCGGTCGGTGACGATGATGTTGACGCCGCCGCACGGCTTGTCTTTGTGCACGCTGTAGTCGGGCGTGAAGCGGATCGGGATAAACCGGACGCCCGGTTGGCCAAGCGCGTTGAGTCGGTTGGCTAATTTTACGTCGTCGATGTATGGCGCTCCAATCACCTCGAACGGCGTGTCGGTGCCCCGGCCAACGGACATCGCGGTTTCGAGCAAACCGATACCGGGATAAAGCAGCGCTTGGGTGAAGTTGCGCATATTGGGCGACGGGTTTGTCCACGGTTGGCCGGTGGTGTCGAATAGTTGGCTGCGCTTCCAGCCTTCGATTTTTACGATCTGTAACTCGACGCCAAGATCGCGCTCGGTGTTGATCATCCGCGCCAACTCGCCGGCGGTCATGCCGTGTTGCATGGGGATGTCGTGGTACGCGATGAACTGGCTTGGCCCAAGCCGCACCGGCCCGGCAACGGTGGCTCCGCCGATCGGGTTTACGCGGTCGAGCACGATGAATTTCACACCGGCCTCGGCAGCGGCTTCCATCGCCAATCCCATTGTTGAAATGTAGGTGTAAAATCGGCAGCCGATGTCTTGGATATCGAAAACAAGTGCGTCGAGACCGGCGAGTTGATCCGGTACCGGTTTGCGGTTTTTACCGTAGAGGCTGTAAATCTTGAGGCCGAATTTTGCGTCGGTGCCGTCGCCGAATTTTGCGTCGAGTTTGCCGTACAGCCCGTGCTCGGGGCTGAACAGGGCTGTAAGTTCGACCTCCTTCGATGCCTGCAAATAATCGAGGGTCGAGCGGCGGTGCCGGTCGTGGCCGGTGTGGTTGGTGATGAGTCCAACCTTCGCCCCCTTCGGCAAAATGCCTATTCGCTGCCGCAACACATCGGCTCCGTTGAGCACGCCCGACGCGTCACCAAACGAAAACTTTCGCAGCGCCTCGGCCGTCAGTGTGGCGACTTCGCGGCGCAGCGCGATGACGTTGCCGTTGCCGTCGGGATGCGTGCGGCTGGTCATGAGAATCACGATGGTTTGGGTGGCGGGGTCGACCCACAGCGAGCCGCCGGTCCAGCCGGTGTGACCGTAGCCGCCGATCTTGAAATGGTTGCCGCGAGGACTTGAGTACGGCGAGTCGATGTCCCAACCGAGGCCGCGTTTGGCCATCATGCCCTTCGGCGTGTGAACGGAAGTCATCAACCGAACTGTCTCACTTTTGAAAATGCGCCGACCATTCAATTTGCCGCCGTTGAGCATCATTTGGGCAAAGCGCGACAGATCGGCAGCGGTAGTGAAAAGTCCAGCATGACCTGCAACGCCATTCATACGGCGAGCTGTTGGATCGTGAACAATACCATGTAAAATTTGACCATCCACGCGTTCGGTTGGCGCAATTCGACTACGTTTTTCAAAGGGGGGTAAGAAGCCGGTATCACGCATGCCAAGCCGCTGGTAAATATGCTTGGAAGTGAATTCGTCTAGCATTTGACCTGACGCCAGTTGAACAATTTCACCAAGCAATATGAAGTTAATATCGCTATAACGAAACTTGGTGCCCGGCTGCGCCGTCAATCTCTCCTCCTTGGCCAAATCAATAGCCTTGGCAAGGCCACTCCAGCTCGGCTTGGAAGACAGGCTAGGCCGAAGTCCGGAAGTATGGGTAAGCAGGTGTCGAATTGTCACTGCTCCCTTGCCGTGAGCCTTAAAGTTGGTAATCCAGTGATCCACCTTGTCGTCAAGCCGAAGTTTACCGCGCTCGGCCAACAGCATAATGGCAGGAGCGGTAGCAATGACCTTGGTCAATGATGCGCTGTCAAAAATAGTGTCATAGGTCATCGGCAGGAATTCCGGCGCCACTGCCTTGGCCCCGTAGGATTTTTGATACACCGCTCCGCCATGTTCAATACGCACGACAACACCAGGAACTCTGCCAGCGGTGATGGCACCCTCGATCACCTCGTCGATCGCCTCTAGTTTGGCCAATCGAAATACGGTTGAAAAAGTCTGACTTTTTGTTGCAGATGTCTGGCCCGACGATCGCAAGTGAGATTGCGGATTGGACACCTGACAGGCCGTCAAATTCAATAACAGAGCTAAACTGAGTGATTTTTCAACAAATCTTTGCATATCCTAGACCTAGCTTACTGCTTGATGGCACCACGGCCAAGTGAAAGGTCTGCTAAGGGTAAAGTTAGAATTAAGTATAAAAAAACTATACAAAATAATACACTCGACGGTGTTGGTGTTCATACGATAAGATTTTTTTTTTGAATCTCATGCCACTTGTGAGCAATATTTTAAGTTCTTCGCTTGGTCAAAAGTATTTGATGGCTCTTTCTGGAGTTGGTTTGTTCGGCTTCATTGTCGTGCACATGCTTGGTAATTTGACGATTCTAGCGGGTCCGGCGGCAATCAATGAATACGCGGCGAAGTTGCACAGCATGGGGCCTCTCCTTTGGATAGCCCGGATCGGTTTGCTGGGAATGGTCGGAGTTCACATTTGGGCCGCGGTCAGATTAACGAGGGATAATCGAAAAGCACGATCTGTCCAATACCAAGGAGCCGTTGACCCAGTCGATCGACACCGTAGGAGCAAAATTGTCTCCACCTACGCTTCCCGTACCATGATTTACAGTGGATTGATCATCGCAGCTTTCGCATTGTTTCATATAGCACATTTTACCTGGAAAATCCCACAAATTAACGGTGTGGAGGTGGACTTCGAAACATTTTATGTTTACGAAGTGAGTGCAGGCTCAGATCAAGTCGCTTATCTTACACCTCTACCAGACGGCGTCGGTAAAGAAGGGGAAAACGCAGTTGATGTTTATAAAATGCTGACGACCGGTTTCAAAGTCTGGTGGGTTTCTATTTTTTACGTAATTGCCGTTGGGCTACTTTGTATTCATTTGAGCCATGGCTTGAGTGCCATGTTCCAATCCCTTGGGTTGAAAACCAAGGCCTACGAAAAATGGATTGATCACTTTGCCTGCGCTACTGGCTGGTTACTTTTCGCAGGATATGCCTCTGTACCGGTGAGCATACTGCTTGGATTTATCCCATAAAATGGTCGCAAAGAAAAAAATAGCCAAGTCTAAAGGTAAGACTTCGATAAATAAAACCTCACGCAATTCTGCCGACTCGATGAAAGTATCTTCTCGAGTTAAAAAACCGTTTATTCTGAAGCCCAATATTCCACCCGGCCCAATATCCGAAAAGTGGAACAAACATCGGTTTAACTTGAAACTGGTCACCCCAGCCAACAAGCGTAAATTTGAAATCATCGTTGTGGGCAGTGGCTTGGCCGGTGCCTCCTCGGCCGCTACATTGGCTGAATTGGGATACAACGTGAAATGCTTCTGCTATCAGGATAGCCCGCGTCGTGCCCACTCAATCGCCGCGCAGGGTGGCATCAATGCCGCCAAGAATTACCAGAACGACGGCGACTCGGTGTACCGGCTTTTCTACGATACAGTGAAGGGTGGTGACTACCGGTCGCGGGAGGCCAACGTGTATCGGCTTGCTCAGGTCAGCGTGGACATCATCGACCAATGCTCTGCACAAGGGGTACCATTTGCTCGCGAGTATGGTGGCCTTTTGGCTAATAGATCATTTGGAGGAGCGCAAGTCAGCCGCACATTCTATGCACGAGGTCAGACAGGTCAGCAACTGCTGCTCGGTGCTTATTCTGCGCTCAACCGGCAGATCGGATTGGGAAAAGTAAAAATGCACTGTCGTACCGAAATGTTGGATATCGTTTTGGTGAATGGCCACGCCAAAGGTATTGTGGTGCGTGACATGGTCACTGGCAAAATAAGCCGTCACTCGGCACACGCTGTCGTTCTGGCAACCGGTGGTTACGGGAACGCATTTTTTCTTTCAACGAATGCTAAAGGTTGCAACGTCACAGCAACTTTTCGAGCATACAAACGAGGCGCGGCGTTTGCTAACCCCTGCTACACTCAGATTCACCCCACCTGCATACCGGTAAGCGGTTCTCACCAAAGCAAACTCACGTTGATGAGTGAATCGCTACGCAACGACGGCCGGGTCTGGGTGCCTAAAGACAAAAAAGTTGCCGAGAAAATTCGTAAAGGTGAACTGAAACCGAGCGATGTTGCCGAGAAGAATCGCGACTATTATCTGGAGAGTAAATATCCTAGCTTCGGCAACCTCGTGCCCCGTGATTTAGCCTCCCGTAACGCCAAAGAAGTCTGCGATGAAGGACGGGGGGTAGTTGCCTCTGGTTTGGGGGTTTATCTGGATTTCACCGATGCCATCCAGAGAATGGGCGAAAATACCGTCCGCGAACGCTACGGTAATCTTTTCGATATGTATGAAAAGATCACGGGCAACAACGCGTACCAAAACCCAATGACCATTTATCCTGCGGTCCACTACACGATGGGAGGTCTATGGGTGGACTATAACTTGATGAGCAACCTCCCGGGCTTATTTGCCATCGGTGAAGCCAACTTTTCGGATCACGGTGCCAACAGACTCGGTGCCAGTGCGTTGATGCAGGGTCTTGCCGACGGATACTTCGTGCTGCCATACACCATAGGTCAGTATCTTGCTGAAATCGGCGAGGGCGACCGGCCAAGCTTGGATGATCCTGCTTTCATAAGTGTTCAGGACGAAGTCGAATGCAGAATCAATACCATGCTTTCCATAAAAGGCGAACGCACACCGACTTCATTTCACCGTGAGTTGGGACAGATCATGTGGGACAAGTGCGGCATGGAACGCAATAAGACACAACTCCAAGAGGCTATCAAATTAATTCCCCGCTTAAGGCAGGAATTCTGGAGTAATGTAAAGATTCCTGGTGAAAACGCATCTTTGAATCAAAACCTTGAACGTGCCGGACGCGTAGCAGACTTTCTCGAGTTTGGTGAGTTGATGTGCCGCGATGCATTGCAACGCGAAGAATCATGTGGGGGTCACTTTCGGAGTGAGCACCAAACCACCGAAGGTGAAGCAAAACGCAATGACGATGATTTCTCATACGTCAGTGCCTGGGAGTACATGGGCGAAAACAAGAACCCAAAACTCCACAAAGAACCACTCAAGTACGAAGAGGTGAAGATGACCCAGCGGAATTACAAATGAGTCTACGGCTAAGATTCGAAAGTTATGATAACGCGGTTTCGACTTCAGAAATTGCACGTGTGGATGACATACCTAAATCACTGTTGTTCCCTCACACGCGATGAGTGGTACATTGACTAAAAACACCATGAGACCTCACTTGAAGAGATTAACCAATTTGCATGAACAAATGTTGTGCTTGAAAAATTCTCTGGAAGTCAATGACTCCAAAACTCATTTTTTAGATATCTAATGAATTTAAAACTCAAAGTATGGCGCCAAGAGAATGCAGACGATCCCGGCCATTTTGGAATCTACATGGTTCAGGACATCGCTCCGGATATGTCTTTTCTAGAAATGCTCGATTTCGTCAATGAAAACATTATTGCTGATGATGGAGATCCAATCGCATTCGACTCCGATTGCCGTGAAGGTATTTGCGGAGCTTGCTCGATGGTCATCAATGGTGTGCCGCATGGGGGGCAGCAGGGCACCACTGCCTGTCAGCTACACATGCGGCACTTCTGCTCTGGGGACACCGTTACCATCGAGCCATGGCGGGCGACGGCTTTTCCAGTGCATCGGGATTTGATTGTCAATCGCACCTCATTTGACAGGATACAGCAGGCCGGCGGCTTCATCAGCGTGCGCACAGGCAGTGTGCCGGATGCAAACGCTACGCCAGTACCGAAGGAAGATGCCGACCTCGCGATGGATGCCGCCCAGTGCATCGGCTGTGGAGCCTGTGTCGCTGCCTGTAAGAACGCCAGTGCCATGCTCTTCGTGGCAGCCAAGGTGTCGCACTTAAGTCTTGTGCCACAGGGCCAACCCGAACGAGAACGCCGTGCCATAGCAATGGTTAAGCAGATGGACAAGGAAGGATTTGGGAACTGCACCGTTACCGGTGCCTGTGAGGCCGTTTGTCCGAAAGAAATCTCTATCGATTTTATCGGACGCCTGAACCGTGAATACGGCAGGGCAATTCTCAAAAAAGGCAACGCCTGAAAAGCTTCCGCTTGGCCAAATACGGCAGTTACATGATCTCCTGTAGCAGGATGCCCAATAGGTCTGCGATTTTTACTCGGCGCTGTTCCATGCTGTCGCGGTCGCGGAGAGTGACGGTGTTATTGGTTGCGTCACCATTTTCGCCGATCGTGTCGAAGTCAATTGTAACACCGAACGGCGTGCCGACTTCGTCCTGGCGGCGGTAGCGGCGACCAATCGCGCCTGTTTCGTCGTAGAACACAGTCATGTAAGGCTGTAGCATCGCGCGGATTTCCATCGCCTTGGCCACCAGTTCCGGCTTGTTTTTGAGCAGTGGGAACACGCCCACTTTGACTGGCGCGATGCGCGGATGAAAGTGCATCACGACACGGGTCTCGGTCTTGCCTTTTTCGTTGGTGATCTCCTCCTCGTCGTAGGCGTCGCAGATGAACGCCAGCACGGTGCGGTCGGCGCCGGCGGCCGGCTCGATGACGTGCGGCACGAACCGCTCCCGCGTCTCCTCGTCGTGATAGGTGAGGTCCTTGCCGCTACCGGGATATTTCGGTTTGCCATCTTCGCCTTTTTCGACGACGAGTTCGTTGCCTTCGCGGACAAGTTTGCCCTCCATGTGGGAGCGTAGATCGAAGTCGCCGCGATGAGCGATGCCCTCGAGTTCCCCGTACTCGCCCTCCTCACAGAATGGAAACGCATACTCGACGTCAGCGGTGCCAACGGAGTAGTGCGCCAACTCGGCTTGCTCGTGGTCGCGCAGGATGAGCCGTTCTTTGTTGATGCCGAGATCGACATACCACTGGAAACGTCGGTCGCGCCAGAATTGATACCACTCGCGTGACTCGCTCGGGTGGCAGAAAAACTCCATTTCCATTTGCTCAAACTCGCGGGTGCGGAAGGTGAAGTTGCGCGGCGTGATCTCGTTGCGGAAACTCTTGCCCTGTTGCGCGATACCGAAAGGCACTTTCATTCGGCTGCTGTCCACCACGTTGCGGAAATTCACGAACATCCCCTGCGCTGTCTCCGGCCGGAGGAACGCCGTGCTGTCGTCGTTGCGCATCGCGCCGATGTGCGTCTCGAACATGAGGTTGAAATCACGCGGCTCAGTGAGCGTGCCAAGCTCCTTCGCGTCCGGTGCGAGAACTTGCTCCGCTTCGCTGATCGAGGTCAATTCGGTGACCTCGCCGTGCCATGTCAATTTATCAGCGTACTTGGCCTTGAGTTTGAAATACTGCAGCGCCCGCTTGGCAATCTCCTCTTTCGCGTCGCCGTCGGTGATGCAACTGACAAACACCTTTTGGCCGTCGTGCTCCACCCAAGCACCCTTGATATGGTCGTGGCGATAGCGTCGCTTGCTCTCGCGGCAGTCGACCATCATGTCGCTGAACAGGTCGTAGTGGCCGGACGTCTTCCACACACGCGGGTGCATAATGATCGACGACTCGATGCCGGTCATCTGAAACTGCCGTGGCGCGCCTTCCGGTTGCACGCGCTCGTTGTGCGCGGTGACCATGTCGCGCCACCACGCCTCCTTGATGTTGCGCTTGAGCGCGACACCGAGCGGGCCGTAGTCCCACAACCCGTTGAGTCCGCCATAAATTTCTGAAGACTGGAAAATGAATCCGCGCCGCTTGCAGAGCGACACGATTTTTTCCATCCGATCGTTTGATTTGGTCTCGGCCATAAAAAAGGGCGGCATCTTCGCAGAGAAAAGTCCCGTGTCAAGGGAGCGAAAGCCGCTTGGCCGTTTATTTCCGTTGAAAAAGGGCTGGATGTGCTGACAATCCCGGCGTGTTGTTCCGCCCCGGCAGAGTGTTGGCTTTGGTGCTCGCCGTCGGCGCGGCGGTCGTGTTGCTTACCCCGCGTGAGCCACCTCCTGCCCCCGCCCCCAAGCCAAGCCAAGCGGGTGGGCTCGTCGATGAACAGGTGATGCAACAAGTCGCTGTCATTGAGGCCAAGCACCGGTTATGGGATGCCACCGTTTGGGCCGACGAGATGACCGCGCGCCAATACGGCGAAGTGGCGATTCAAATCTGGGACAACCTCCGGGCCGGTGCCGATTTGTTTCAACTGCTCGGCAGCATGCCGTTCCGCGAGATGCAGCTTGGCCAAGCGCACCCGGCGGAGGAGTGGGAGTCGGACATCCGCCGAGTCCGCATGGCCAAGGGCGGGCCGACTTGGTCTGCCGAACAATTCACCCAAGCGCTTGGCCAATGGAAGGCGGCCGGTTGGCAGCTTGGGCAGAGCGAGTGGCGGCATCGCCGGTTCAACCCCCGCACCAACGGAGAGCCGACATCGGTCTTTTGGATTTCGCTGCACCTCGTCAACGACACCTTGGCCAAGCGCGGTATCTTGCGCGGCGACATCACGGTGCAGTGGCAACCAACCGAACTCACGCCGGAGACTTTGGCCGAGCCGGATCGCATCGATCTCACCGGACTCGAGTGGCTTGAGCGCACCGGCGCGCCGGCGTTCAATCTGCCGAGCAGGCAGGACATCCCGCCCAACGCCGGCAACGTTTTTATCGACCCACTCATCCTGTACGACTTCAACGGCGACGGTAAAGTCGAGGTGATCATGGGTTGTAAAAATCGTATTTACCGCAACCTCGGTGAGGGGCGTTTCAAGGCGGAGACGCTCTGTCCGAAGTTCAGCGAAACTGTGTTCAACGTCACGCTTGAAGACTTGTCCGGCGACGGCGTGGTGGACGTTGTCGCTTGCGGGCACGATGGCATTTACCTTATTGAAGGCCAGTCGGATGGGGTGTTCAAAAGTGAGGCCAGAATCGCTTGGCGGGCACCGAAAAAAGTGCTCGACCCGATGGTGATGACCACCGGCGACATCGACGGCGATGGCGATGCGGACCTGTGGTTGTCGCAGTACAAATTGCCTTACGTGAAGGGCCAAATGCCGACGCCGATTTACGACGCCAACGACGGATTCCCCGGCTACCTGCTGCTCAACGACGGCACCGGCCGGTTGACCGCTGCCACCGCTGCCGCCGGGCTGGTAGCCAAGCGCAACCGCCGCTCGTACAGCGCATCGTTCGCGGACATCGACAACGACCGCGACCTGGACCTGGTCGTCGTCAGCGACTTCGCCGGTGTGGATCTTTACCTCAACGACGGCTCGGGCCAGTTCACGGACGCGACCGATCGGCTCGTGAAGAATCATTACGGCTTCGGCATGGCGCACACCTTCGCCGACTACGATGCCGACGGCAAAATGGATTTGTTGATGATCGGGATGAACTCGTGGGCCGTCGAGAGGCTGTTGTCGATGAAGCTCGCGCCGCCGACGCACCGGCACTACACAGAGCGATTGGCCGACCTCACGTTCGGCAACCGGCTTTACTTCGGCGACGGGAATAAATTTGAGCAGCGGCCGATGGGCGATCGCGTGGCCAACACCGGCTGGTCGTGGGGCGCGACGTCGTTCGACGCGGACAACGACGGCGACACCGATCTCTTCATCGCCAACGGCCACAAGAGCCGTGAGTCGGTGAAGGATTACGAGCGGCAGTTTTGGTGCCACGACATTTACCACGGCACTTCCGAGTCGAACCCCGCGATGGAGGTTTACATCAATGGCAGGTCCAGTCGGTTATACGGTGCCGGCCACTCTTACGGTGGCTACGAGAAAAACCGGCTGCTACTCAACCGCGAAAATAAGTCGCTCGATGATGTCGCATTCCTGATGAACGCCTCGCATGAGATCGACTCGCGCAACGTTGCCAGCGGCGATATTGATGGCGACGGGCGGCTTGACCTCATTTTCACCCACTTCTCCGTCTGGCCGGAACCTGAGACGCAGGGGCTCCTGATGGCGCTCAACCTTTGGCCGGGCGACAACCGCTGGGTGGGCTTCCGCTTGGCCCGCAGCGCCGACTGCCCGTCGCTCAACGGAACCAAGATCCGCCTCCGAGCCGGGGGGCGCGACCAGTGGCGCGTCATCGTCAACGGCGACTCGTACCGCTCACAGCACGCGCCGATCGCCCACTTCGGCCTTGGCCAAGCGGCGGCGGAGTTCGTCGAAATCCACTGGCCAAACGGCCAAACCAAGCGTATCGACGAGCCGCCGCACGGGCAGTATCACGCCGTGCAGGCCGTCACGGCTCCGGCCGAATAAACCACTCGGCCACGGTGTCGGCGAAGCGCATTCCCTGCCGCGTGAGGTGGAATCGATCGTCGCTGCGGACGCCCCAGTCGGATTCGACCGCCCGCTGCATGTCGGCGACCCACCCGGCGCGCAGGTCGTGGCCGGTGGCTTGCTCGAACAACTTGAACGGCCAACCGGCATTCATCCGCAAACCAAACGCCGCCGTTTCGCCGGCGCTGGCCAGGGGGGAAAGTTGCTCGACCGACTCGTGCGCCCGTTGACCAAGCGCAAGCTGTTCGCAGTAGCGCTCGGTGTTGGCGATGTTGCGGATGCGGCGGCCATCGACGTAACCGGACGCGCTTGGCCCAAGCGCCTGGCACGCGCCGCCGCGCCAGTAGTTGACGTTGTGCTGGCAGGCGCGCGATGGCAGCTCGGCGCTTGGCTCGCCGTCGTGCCGCGCGAAGTTGGCCACCTCGTACTGCGCGAAGCTGGCAGCGGCGGCGGTGTCGATCAGTTCGTCGTACATCGCGCAGGCCAGTGATTCATCGACGTCGAACTCGCCGGCTTGCAACTGCTCGTAGAGAGGCGTGTCCTCCTCGTAGATCACCTCGTAGCAGGAGAGGTGCTCGCTGCCCATCGCGATCGTCTCGGCCATGGTGGCTTTCCAAATGTCCATCGTCTGGCCGGGGATGGCGAACATGAGGTCGAGGTTGATGTTGTCGAGACCGGCGGCGCGCAGGCGGTCGAACGACTTGAACACCATCTCGCGCGAGTGAATGCGGCCAAGCTTGTTGAGCAGCCCCTCGTCGAGCGACTGCACGCCCATCGAGATGCGGTTCACGCCGTGCTCGCGAAGGAGCTTGGCCTTCTCCGTCGAGACGGTGGCGGGGTTGCACTCGACGGTCCACTCGTCGGCACCGAGCAGGTCGAGCCGCTCCATCGCCACGAGGACGCGTCGCCATTGAGCCGTGCTGAGCAGTGACGGTGTGCCGCCACCGAAGAAAATCGTACGGGGCTTGAGCGACGAGGCGACCAGCTCCATCTCGCGAATCAGCGCATCGACGTAGCGGTTCATTTGCTCGCCGCTGGAGAGCTCGGAGAAAAAAGCACAGTACTCGCACTTGGCCGCGCAGAACGGCACGTGCACGTACAAGCTTTGAACAGAACTGGAAATTGCGCTCATAAAAAGCGCGGGAAATCAGGAGGCTTTGCGCTTCCGGGTGTAATCAATGGCCGAGACCACAGCGGCCCCAATAGCGAAGATGACAGCGGCCGTCCCGACGCCGATGCCGACGCCGATTCCCATCTCCGTGTACATCGCCATCAGATCAATTTCCATACCCAAACTCTTGGCGCCAAACACGCCTGCAGCCAGAATACCTATGAGAACACCCCAAAACATAATTCACCCGGCAATCCGCCGGACGGGCAACATAACCTCCCTTGACCCGCCGGGCCAAGCGGTTTTTTAGTTTAATTTTCTATTTATTTGTTTTTGTTCCATAATTTGTTATTATATCTAAGCGGCCACGCGTACTTTGGCTATCACAGTATTTTTATGGATTACTCACAGTTTCCCCCGTTCAGTCTCTCGCGCCTATTGCGCAACACCTTCCGTCCCAAGCCGGGCGAGCGCATCTGCATCCTGATCGACCTTCCCGACCTCGGCTTGGCCAAGGACTGGGCGTTCCTCGGCGACGAAAAATTCTCCATCCAGCGCCACGCGCATGATTCTTTTTACAGGGTGCTGCACGACAGCGTGATGGCTGAGCTTGACCTGAGCGGCGGCGAGTTTTTTGCCTACGACGAAACCGGCGGTAGCAATCTCGATCTGCCGGATCGCGCCGTCGCGCCGGACGGAACCGAGCTGAGCCTCGAGCGAGATGTTTATCCCAACTACGACATCATCCTCTGCATCTCGACGCATTCCGCCACCGCACCGCTGACCGCCTTGGCCAAGCGTCACGGTTTTCGAGGGGCGACGCTGCACGGCGTGAACGACATCATTCTCCGCAGCGGCCTCGCCGTGGATTACAACGAAGTCAGCCTTGTCACCGAGAAGCTCCGTCTTGCGCTGACCCGGGCCGATTTTTTTGAAATTGATTTCAAACTCGGTGACGACACGCACACGCTCCGGCTCGAGTGCGACCGACAGGAGGCGCAGAAGAGCCACGGCATTTGTCTCGCCGACGAGCCGGACGTCGCCAACCTTCCCGCAGGCGAGGTGTACTTCGTGCCGACCGGCGGCAACGGCGCGTTCCCGATGCAGTACGCCGCTGGCACGCTTGGCCTGCAGCAGGTCACCGGCGGCCGCATCACCTGCGCCACGCTGATCCGCGGTGACCAAGCGGTTATCGACGCGCACAACGCCAAACTGGCCAACGACCCGGTCACCGGCGAACTCGGTGAGTTGGGCTTCGGCACGCAGGTGCTGCCGGTGTCCGGTCGCGACATTCAGGACGAGAAAATCCTCGGCACGATGCACGTCGCCACCGGCCGCAGCGATCACCTCGGCGGCGACCTGACGCCCGACAAGTTCGCGAAGGCCCAAAACGCCACGCACGACGACATCCTTTTTTCGCCGAGCAAAACCCCCGACATCACCGTCTCCGAAGTCCGCATGCAGCGCGACGGCGGGTCGATCGTCGTGCTCGAGAATTACCAGCCGGCCGAGCACCTCCTCCGGTCGATCGGCTGAGATGAGTTTACTTTCGCCGAAAGCTACTTACCCTTCGCCTCTCACGTCATGCGTTTACTCATTTGCATTCTCACATTGGCCGGCTTCTCCGCCGGGGAACTCACCGCAGCGGACAAAAAACCGCTGCGCGCTCTGCTGATCACCGGCGGTTGCTGCCACGATTACGCCACGCAAAAGGATCTGCTCAAGCAGGGGCTTGAGGCGCGGGTCAATGTCGTTGTCGATCACGTGCACTCGCCCGATAAGAGCACCAAACCGCCGTTGGCCATTTTCGGCAACCCGGACTACGCCAAGGGCTACGACGTGGTGATCCACGACGAATGCGCCGCCGCGCAGACCGATCCCAAGATCATCGCCGGCGTGCTCGCGCCTCACCGCAGCGGCATCCCCGGCGTGAACCTTCACTGCGCCATGCACTCGTACCGTTTCGGTGACTTCCGCAAACCGGTCAAGGCCGGCGCGGCCAACGCCAAGTGGTTCGAGTACATCGGCGTGCAGTCCACCGGCCACGGCCCGAAGAAGCCGATCTCGATCTCGTTTGAGCACAACGTGCCGTTCATCACCAAGGGAATCAAAGATTGGACGACCGGAAACGAGGAACTCTACAACAACGTACAGGTGCTCCCCACCTCCAAGGTTGTCGCGCGCGGCACGCAGGGCAAAAGCAAGGCCGTCGTCGCGTGGACGAATGACTACAATGGCGTCCGTGTATTCAGCACCTCACTTGGCCACAACAACTTCACCGTCGCCGATTCACGCTACCTCGACTTCGTCGCCCGCGGACTGCTCTGGGCCGTCAAGAGCGAGGATGCGCCGATCAAAAAGGCTGGTAAATAACGCGATGGTCGGAGGTTTTTACGAGACCGCCAAGGCGCTCTCCGAGTACCTGCTATTTCACTACGGCAAACCGGAGGAGGTGTTGCCATGGGACTTCGGACCAAGCGACGCGCTCGACTACCCCGCCCGCTGCGTCAGCGAATGCGTCGCCGCCGACCGGCTCGAGGCCAACGCCCGCGCGCTCGACCTCGGCTGCGCCGTCGGCCGCTCGACCTTCGAACTCGCCAGGCACTGCGCGGAAGCTACCGGCATCGACTTGTCCGAAAACTTCATTGCGGTTGCCGAGGAACTCCAGCGCGACGGCCAAGTTGACTACTCGTTCGCCGTCGAGGGCGACCTTGGCCAAGCGGCCGTTGCCGAGGTGCCAAGCGGCATCGACCGCTCGCGCGTGAGTTTCGAGCAGGGCGACGCCACGTTTTTGCGGGATGGCCTTGGCCAATTCGACGTTGTGCTGATGGCCAACCTCATCGATCGCCTGCCGTGCCCGGCCAAATGCCTCGAGCAACTCCCCAACCTCGTCGCCGCCGGGGGCCAACTTATCATCGCCTCACCCTGCACTTGGCTTGAGGAATACACGCCCAAGGCCGAGTGGCTCGGCGGCCAAGCACAGCAAACCCTCGACACCTTCCGCGACCTCCTCTCACCCGCCTTCACGCTGGACGGCGAATGGAACCTCCCGTTCCTCATTCGCGAGCACGCCCGCAAATACCAATGGAGCATCGCCCAAGCCACCCGCTGGCTCCGCCAGTAAACGCACTCCAAATGAGACCTTGCTCCGGTGGGGGGATTAGGCAACGCTGCCGCGCCGATAATTCAGTTCACCATGCACAAACTCGCTTCTGTATTTTTGTTCATCGGCTTGGCCAACGGCTTGGCTTCCGAAACCAAGTTTGCCCCGACCGATTGGCCGAACTGGCGCGGACTCACCTCCGACGGCCAAGCGCCGCTCGTCGACGGGTTGCCGACGGAGTGGAGTGAGACGAAAAATGTGGTCTGGAAAACGCCGATCCCGGGCAGGGGCCACAGCACGCCGACGGTGGTGGGCGAGCGCATTTATCTCGCCACGGCGGATGAGGACGAAATGTTTCAGGCGGTGCTCTGCATCGACAAGGCCGACGGCAAGGTGGTTTGGCAAACGAAGGTGCACGAGGGGCAGTTCGCGATCGGTCTGAACAAGCACGCCTCGCACGCGGGCACGGTGGTGGTGCATGACGGCGAGCGACTATACGTCAATTTCGTGATCGGCAATCAGGCGTTCGCCTCTGCAATTGGCCTCGACGGCAAGATTCTTTGGCAGAAGCCGATCGGCAAATACAAGGTGCACCAAGGGTACGGCAGTTCGCCGATGGTGTATCGCGACATCGTCGTTGTGAAGGCCGACACTAAAATCGGTGGCGCAATCATTGGACTGGATAAAAAAACCGGTCGCGAAATCTGGCGGCGGGAACGTCCGAAAATCCCGAACTACACCACGCCGGTGGTCGTCGAGGCAGCAGGCCGGCTTCAGATGGTTTTTTGCGGTTGCGAGCTGATCACGAGTCTCGATCCGCTCACGGGTGAAAAACTGTGGGAAGTGCCCGGTTCCACACAGGAGTGCGTCTCTACGCTGGTCACTGACGGCACGCATATTTTTGTCAGCGGTGGCTGGCCGAAGAATCACACTACGGCGATTGTCGCCGACGGCTCCGGCAAGGTGGCCTGGCAAAACACAGCCCGCGTTTACGTGCCGTCGATGCTGATCCGAGACGGTTTTCTCTACGTGACGATGGACGCCGGCTTTGCGATCTGCTGGGATGCCAAAACCGGCAGACCGCAGTGGAAGGAGCGGCTCGGCGGTAAATTTTTCACTTCTCCGGTGATGGCAGGAAACCGGATTTACGGAACGAACCTCGACGGCAAGACGTTTGTCTTTGAAGCCAATCCTGACGAGTTCAAGCCGATCGCCATCAACCAGCTTGGCGACGAGGTGTACGCCTCGCCGGTCGTCAGTGGCAACCGGCTCTACCTTCGCGTCGCGTTCAAGGACGGCGAGCGCCGAGAATTTCTCTACGCCATCGGCGGCAAGTGAGCCTGCGTTTGCCTAAGCGCTTCCGGCCAGTCAATCCGCGCTGAATACTTTTGCTGAGTTTGCCAACAAAACAGGCCGAGCTTGGATGCCCGGCCTGTTTGAGTTTGTTAGCGTGTTCCCTGCCCAGTCCTTACGGGTGCGACAAGCGGTAAAAACGCGCCCCGGTCTTGGCGGGAGTCACTTTGATGACTAGTTTACCATCCTCGACGGTGGCCTCCGCGCCGGCGTCCAGCCAGGGGCCGTTCACTTTTTCCGCGTACTGTGTCACCCAGCCGGTCTCGTCTGCAGACCAGCTCAGAGTGAGTGTGGCGTCTGAGCCTTGGCCAAGCGCCATGGTGATCGGCGCGGCCGGTTCTTCCGGACTGGGTAGCTCGACCTCTGTGCCCTTGCCCTTGCCCAGTCGCACGTCGTCGAGAAGCACCGTGTTATCTCCCTCTGCGGTCTGCGCGAAGGTGATCTCGGCCACGTCCGAGTCGGCGGTGAAGTTGTACACGTAGCGGTAGTACGCCTCTGCCTCGCCCACCGGGTTGACCTCGTACTCAAGTGCGGTCTCACCGTTGACGTTGACGTTGAGCGTGGGCTTGTTGCCGCCTCGGGCGTTGAAGTAAAACGAGAGGTGGTACGCCTCGCCATCCTCGAGTTCCCAGACGGTTTGCGTGAGGGTGGCGTCTCCCTGCAGGAAAGCGACGCGGTCCTGCTCTGGGTTAATGCCGTTGTTGGCAAAAGGCCCCGGACCGGAAACGTTGACGCCGTAGTTGCCAGTCGCCGTCCAGCCGCTTATGGGCGCGGGCTGAATGTACCCGGGCCAAGCTGGCGTACCGCTGGCCTCGAAGCCGGGGTTGACGATGGCCACATTGTCCGCGGTTCGCTTGACCAATGTCACTCCATCCAGCAATAACGTGGCATCTCCCGCAGCGATGGCCTCAAAAACCAACTGCCCCGATGATGACTCTGGCGCAAACTCAACGTGATGATAATAATACGGTTCATCTACACCCACTGCGCTGATTTCGGAGATGTAATCGAGTTCCTCCTCATCAAACTGAATGGACAAGTCCATTGTACCACCACAGCAGTTGCGTACATTGTAGTGAAACTGCAACCAGTATTGCTGACCTGCCTCGAGGCCGCCGACTAACTGCTTTAGCTTCCTTGAGCCTTGAGTGAAGGCAACCTGAATACGATCGGGGATGACTCCATTGTCCTGAAAAGGCCCATCGGCGTTGTTGACACCGGAACCGCCCTCCCATCCGCCAACTGGGCCATAATGAGGCCAGGAGGCAGACGGAGGATGATCCTCGAAACTTGGATTCTGGATCAACGAACCATTCACGTTCACCTCCACCCCGGCAGGGTTGAAGCAGACGCCGTATGCATTGGAGAAAACCAGCGCTGCACTGCCTCGACCAATAGCCTCGACCTCAAACGACTGGGTTAGTTCACCATCGTCACTGGCAAACTTCAGTTCCAGTTTGCCATCGGAGGCGCCGGTGATGTTGACGACCGACGGGTCGGAACTCGTCACGGTGAGGACGGCGTCCTCATCGGCGATCAACTCCTCAGGGATTGTCAGCGCGACGGCAGTACCAGTCTGCCCCACTGTCAGTTGCAACTCAGTAACGGATGAAGTGATGCAGGGAAGCATGGAGGAGGCACCTGTCACCATGATGTTATCGAGGATGACCGTGTTGTCCCCCGCCGCCGCCTGAGCAAACGACAGGTTCACCGCGGAGGCGGAAGCCGTGAATCGAACGGTTTTCACAAGGAACGGGTTTGCCCCGCCAACGGCTGCGATTGACTCCTCCAGCAATACTTGGTCGTCGGCCTTGACAACGAGCGTAGGCGAGTTCCCGCCACGGGCGTTGCAGGCGAAACGCACCTCATATTTTTCGCCCGGTACTAAGCCGGAGATGATTTGGCTCAGCGAACCGGCTCCCTGCAAAAAGGCGACCAAATCCTGATCTTCCGCTTTGCCGTTGTTGGCGAATGGGCCGGGCCCGTTGAAGTTGACGCCATAATTACCAGTACCCACCCAACCGGCGATCGACTTGGGCTGGATGTAGCCGGGCCAAGGCGGCGTACCGCTGGATTCGAAGCTGGGGTTCATCACGATGACGTTGCCCTCGTCACGCTGGACAATGGAAACGGCGTCGTAGATCATTGTGGCGTCGCCCGCAGCCTCGCCCCGCAACACCACCGTAGCGGTGTCGCTTTCTGGGGTGAAAACGACTGTTTTACTATGATAGCCCGCATTGCCCACCGCCTTTATCGACTCGTGGCGCACGAACTCCTCACCATCAATTTCAACGATCAAGTCGATGGTAGAATCGCCGCAGCAAGCCCGCCGATTGTAGTGGAATTGCAGCCAGTACTGTTTTGCGGGGTTCAGCCCGGTGATCGTCTGGGTTACTGCTCGAGAACCCTGAGCAAAGCCGACTTGGTTGCGGTCCGGCGTGATGCCGTTGTCGTTGAACGGCCCTCCGATGTTCACGCCACTGGCACCAGGCCAACCCTCAACCGGGCCATAGTGAGGGAAAGCAGCGGCGGGCGGGTGCGCCTCAAAACTCGGATTCACCACGAAAGCCGAGCGCTTGGTCAAAAAGATGGGGTCGCCGATGCAGACACCCGAGTCAACCGACAAGGTGAATGCCGCCTGGCCACTGCCAAGCATCGCCACGTCCACCGTCTTGGTGTTTGGCCCTCCCTTGGCAAAAGTAAGCGTGATCGCGCCGTCGGCGTTGTCATCGGGGATGGCTACGCTTGGGTCGCTGCTGGTCAGCGTGACGACGGCGTCTCCGTTCTCAATCAAGCCAACTGGCACCTTGACAGTGATTTGCGTGGCGTCGTCGCCGGGACCAAGGTCAGAGTTGGCCACCGTGACCGAGACACAGGCGTGAGCGACCACCTCAAAGTCGTCGAACGTGTGTTCGAGGTCAGTGCCGTAGCCAAGCAGCGAGATGTTGTTCGCGTGGAAACCACCCTGCTTTGTGTACTCCATTGACGAGCCGGTGAGTGGCGATTCCTCCCCGTTGATCCACATGCGGACCGTAGCTGGCGCGCCTGCAAAATTGATCGAGCTGGATGTGATCCGCACGTCCAGTTCACCCTCGGGAAGGGTGCCGATCTCCGGGCTTCCGTATATGGCCGCTGTCCCGTCGAAGACCTGCACCCGCCCGTCGTTGCGGAACAGGATGCCGAAACCGTCGGAGGCATTGACAAACTTGTTCTTCTCCGTCGCGCCAAACACAACAGCGGCCCAGTCTGGCGAGTCGTAAAAATCGTTATTCGATCCAGGATGCACTTTGAACGAAATTTCAAATTCAGGCCCATCGATGAAATTGTAATCGGGCGACACGTTTTGTCCCACGATGTAAAGTTTGCCCTCTGCCCAATCTGGATTCACTACTGTGAACTCATCGGCAGCACCACCCGCGGCCGATGCTTCCGATTCAACATAATCAAGAACTCCGGCCGTGCCGGTTTGGCGACCGCCGTCGTTCTCAAAATTCACATCCCAGTCCTCGGTAGAAGTCTCATATGTGTCGGAAAATACGACCTCCTCTACACCGAAACCGCTGGCCGCCATCACCGTGATGCTCCTGGCTAGAAACCCGGCCTGCTCACTTGAGAGTTGCACCCTGCCCACGCCTCCGCCGACCACGTTGATCTTGAACGTGCCATCGGCCTGATTGGCATCGGCGAAAGACAACACCAACTTGCCGTCGTCTCCCGCTCCCTCGATACCGACTATTTCCGGAGTCAGGCTTTGCGCGGTGACCTCAACCACACCGGCCTCAATAAGCGACTTGGGCACCGAGACCGTAACGTCGTCCGTTATTTCACCGGCAATGGCTTTAATCTGGGTTGGCGACACGCCAATGGCAGGCGCTGCTGAGACTTTTAGGTTATCAAAAGTGTGTTGCCATGTGTTGCCGCCAAATGCGCCGCCCAGTAGCGTGATGAAGTTGGCCTTGAAACCGGCGGCCTTGACGTATTCCTTGGCGTCCCCCGCCGCAATAACGGCGGCCTCTCCGTTGATGAAGACGCGAATGGTGGCCGGCGATGCGCCGTCGAAGCTGCCCACCTCTACCTCGATGCGAACCTCGAGGTCATCCTTCGGGATGCCGTCGGCGAATCCGCCGTTGCCCCCGTAGATGCTTGCTCCGCCGTCAAAAACCTGGATGTCGCCGTTGTTGCGGATCAGGATGCCGAAGCCGTCGGCACTGATGACCCACGAGTTTTTCGATGTGGCTCCAAATACGACTGCGGCCCAGTCGCCAGAGGCGTTGTCCTCGTCATCGACGCCGGCATCGACCTCGAACTCGATGGTGAACGGACTGCCGAAGGCGAAGTTATGATCCGGGGAAACCGAAATCCACTCGCTGCCCGGCCCCGGGAACAGACTCAACTTGCCGGGAGCCCATTCCGAGTTGATAACAGTCAGATCCTCCGACGAGTCGGAATAAGTGGTCGCGCCCAGCGCACCGCTCTGCCTTTCATCGTTCTCGAAGCCAAGATCGGTGATTTCTGTTTCCGAGACCTCAAAGGTGTCCTGAAAGATGAGCACCTGTTCCTGCGCGAACGCTGTGCCGCCAAGGAGCGACCACAACGCCACGCCCGCAATGATGAGCGCGTGGCTCATTGTGTTGGTTCGTGTGTTTGTTTGTTTCATTTTATTCTGGAGTGGTTCTGTTTATGAGTAGCCAAATTCGCTGAGGGAGATTAAATCATTCAAGATAACTAGATCGAGTGATCATCTGCGGCGGTTTTTTTTCTTAAAGTCCATAATGATGTCATCGATGTTGTCCTTCTTTCTCGACTCCACGTGCGAGTCCATGAGGACGATGTTGGCGGCACCAGCGGGGTGTTCCATGTTGTGCTTGTAGCCGACATGATAACGGCCACTGCTGTTTTTGGTCAGGTAGGTCACGGCAGGATGGTTCAACTCGTAGGAGATGTCGGAGATCAAAAACGTGGTGGATGGCTCACGCACGGAGGTGAGCTTCGCAGTCTCGGGATGCGGCGGCTGGCCGGGCGGGGTCGGGTATCTGGGATTATTGGGGAAACCCAGGTTGTTGTACTGGTTCATCCCGTAACTGATCTTCCACGGGTTCCCTCCGGTGCGCCGCTCCTTGATGCGTGTCGGGCAGCGGTACACGTTTTTGGCAAAGTCGCTGTCTTCGGTTTTCCCTCCGGCCTTAAACTTGTTACGGAGTACGTACGACACCAGCAGGTTCTGGAAATTGTTGATGTTTGCGTCGTGCCGGATGGCCCAGGCGAACGGAAGCTTGTCGTCATTGTCCATGACATATAGTGCAGTGGCCAAGCCCATCTGCTTGAGGTTGTTTTTGCACTGCGTGGAGACAGCCTGCGACTTGGCCTTGGCCAAGGCCGGCAGCAGCATGGCCGCGAGGATGGCAATGATGGCGATGACCACCAGCAACTCTATGAGGGTGAACCCCCGAGGTTTGTCTCCTTTGGACTTTAGTGAGTTCAAGTCATTCATTTGGTTTATCGAGGCGCACGAATCATACTATTTTCCAAACAAAAAAAACTTGACAATTGCGACAATTTTTAGCATAAAAACGACACCGACATGTCATCGCAAATGGAAACTTTTTCAACAACGGATGATTCCACGGCTTTTTTTCCGCTCCCGTACCGCGGGCATTTTTCCGTGCATCGCGAGGATATTTTTAGCGAAGACGAATTTCCACTGGCGGTGATTTGGCTCACGGATCACCCCGATCTTGGCTTGCACACACATGACTTTACGGAACTGGTGCTTGTGTTGGGCGGCTCCGCCAGGCACATGACCGAAGAAGGCGAATACTTGATCCACCCTGGGGACGTGTTTGTGATCCCGCCCGGCGTTGCTCACGGTTACACAGAGTGCGACAGGCTGGAACTGGTCAACATCGTTTACGAAACAACTCGGCTCAATCTTCCCAACACCAGCCTGATGGGATTCCCCGGTTACCGTGCGTTGTTCACGTTGGAACCGGCGTTCCGCTCGCGCCACGAATTCAAAGGAAGACTTCACCTGCCGCCTCACAAATGTCGGGAGATGACGCAATTAATGACCGAGTTACAGGAGGAATTGTGGCATCACAAGGATGGTTTTCACTTCATTTGTCTCACTCTGCTGATGCAGATTGTCGGACAGCTTTCGCGCATTTACACGGAGGTGGAGACGTCCACCTCCCGCTCGTTCCTCCGCCTGGGACGGGTGCTCCAGCACATCGAGAGCCACTACGCGGACGACTTAAAACTGGAGGACTTGGCCAAGGCAGCCGCCATGTCCACTCGAACGCTCCAGCGCTGTTTTCAGGAAACGTTCGCCATGTCGCCAATCCATTTCCTCAACCGGCTGCGCGTCGGC
>ENA-OREN01000677-OREN01000677.1-marine-metagenome-genome-assembly--contig:-NODE-677-length-46706-cov-11.288340_pt1 | contig 46706 bp, 31 predicted proteins | sample MGYA00248624_ERZ508555 | MGnify/ENA primary metagenome ERZ508555 (study PRJEB26222, sample SAMN06267773) | marine metagenome | isolation source: Saanich Inlet, British Columbia, Canada | place... | reverse complement strand
TTGCATAATTTAATCATCATCTAATTGGTCGATGAGCCTGAGTGCGTCCCACTTGTCAAATAGATTATTTAATTCATTTATGTATTCTTCATACATGCGCTGGAGAATTAATTTTTTCTTATTTATAGTTTTATTTTTGTTCAGTTCAATTTCGTTAATCTGTGTCAACAGCGCATCAGCTGATATTTTCGCATTTGTAATCCAGTATATCGGCTCTTTCAAACTTGCTTTGATTCTGGTTTCGACTTCATCAATATGTAAAATATTAATTGGAATATTAAGTTTTCTTAAACGAGTTATAGACGATTTTAATGTTTTACTACGGACGCCTATCATTTTAGATAATTCATTTATCTCAATAGAGTCGGGGTAACACCGAAGTATGGTTTCGAGGACACGGCGAGAAGTTTTATCAATACCGTGTCTTGTTACTGTGCCTTTTTGTAATTTCATCTATTAATATTTCATCTTGTAAGAGAATTTTAATCTACTAGTCTATCATTTTTTACTAACTACGCCACTACTACTCAAATAGGTCTTCTAATGCTTTCAAAAAAAACAAGGGGAATATGATACTATATAAAACCTTACCCGTCATAACCTGTATTTTATTTGCTACAAATACACTTCAGTCGCAGGAGAGTAATTATGATGCGCCAGTAATCATTGATTCATTACATAGTTTGTGGAGACAGAATCCCGAAAGAGCGATCAGATATGCTCAAAATATTTTAACTGATACAGAAAATATTGATAATAAACTTGAATCAAAAATACACCATGTTCTGGGGAAAATATTTATAGATCTTGATTTACCATCCATCTCCTTTTTACACTTTACTGAATCGACATATAAAAGCCTCGCAAAAGAACAGCCTTGGAATTTGATAGGTATAGGTAATGTCTATAATAAGGCCGGAAATTTCCTACAGGCTAAAGAAAAATATTATTCAGCCTTCGAAATTTTTAAGAAAAATAAAAGTTTAAGTGGCATCAATGGTCAGGCTGTTGCATTGAACTGTCTTTCTAGGACTGAGAAATTTTTAATAAACTACGATAATGCTGTTGCTCTATCTAAAGAAGCACTAGACACTAGACGAAGTTCTTTAGAATACAGAGAATTTCTAAAATCAATGCCTGGGTATAAAAATTCTCATCTTGGTTCTGCAATATCAGTTGCGTATCAACATGGAGTCTTGGCCGGTCTATATATCGATTTGGAGATCTATGATATGGCATTAGAGCAACTTCAGGCTTCTGACTCACTCATTCATCTTGTCCTGTCCAATCAATTAACTGATCAGGAAAATTTATTAATTAACGCAAAACAATACTTAGGAAATAATCATACAAAAAGAATGGTTGTACTCTATAATCTAAAGAATTTTGTTGGGGCACATGTTGAATCAAAATTAGCGTATAAATATATAAAAGAAAATCCAATACAACTCGTAAGGCACTATTTGGATAAGATAGATCTTTATATGAAACAGGATAGTCTATACGCGGGGCTTGAAATGATTGATGAAGCATTGAAACTCTGCAAATTGAATGGTCTGGAAAAGCATGAGATTGAATTTCTAGAAAAAAAAATGAATATTCTTAAATCAAATAATCTAGAAAAAAGTGCACTGAAAGTATCTAATTCCTTATTGGAAAAGAAAAAAAATATGTCTGATGACCAATCCAAGATGCTCTTAGAGAATCTTCATTACAAAACGGAACTTGATAATAATCAATTAAAATTAAAAAAGGCTAAATCAAGAGAATTGATAATTTTCATCATAAGTGGTTCTGCGATGATTTTATTAGGCCTTATAATTATTAACTATCGAAATAGGAGAAAAACCGGAATACGAGAGACATTGATTCATAAGCAAAAAAAACAGTTGGCCGAAAATGAATTAAAAACTAAAGAGGCCGAATTGATGCAAATGTCAACATTCATTGTTGAAAAGAATGAACTACTCAATACAATCAATACGGATCTTAAATATCATCAAAATTTGTTAAATAATAATGCTGATAAAAAAAGCCTGGAACCACTTAGGCAAAAGTTGAAATCAGAGATCAATGAAAAAGCTGATTGGGCAAAATTTCAGAAACATCTTTTCTCTATTCATCCTAATTTTATTAAAACGCTCAATACTGAGTATCCAAATTTATCTACGGGCGAAATAAAGCTTTGCTGTTACTTAAAAATGAATCAAACAACCAAAGATATTGCCCAGTGGACAAGCCTGTCTGTTCGGGCAGTAGAAAACAAACGTTATCGATTGCGAAAAAAACTAGCCCTGAAAAAAGCAACCAGACTCGACGTTTTTATTCATGGCTTAGATATTCAGACTGTATAATATTTTATTTATTCAATATGCTATTATTAAGTAGTAATGGCGTAATAACTCCTATGAGTAAAGGTCTTTATAATCAGTATTAGGTAATGCAAAATATATAAATAGTTTGGAGATTGATAATGAATTGGAAAATAGGGTATTTATTCATTAGAATATTTTTCATAACGACAACTTCATTACTAAACGCTACAAATTATTATGTGGCCACTTCGTACGGAAATGATAGCAATAACGGTACATCTTTAACAACTCCATATAAAACCATTGCAAAGGCCGCTAGCGTCATGTCAGCAGGAGATATATGCTACATTCGGCAGGGCCGATACCACGAAGCAATAAGTATCAGCAATTTGAGCGGATCGAACGGATCGCCGATTGTATTTACTAATTATAACAGCGAACGAGTTATTATTGATGGTACCACAGCAATCACGACTGCTTGGACCCAAGTGGGGTCATCCAACATCTGGCGTACACAATTGACAGCAGATATCTGGCAATTGTTCCTGGACTGGGATGAGCAGGTCATGGCCCGCTGGCCCAACGCCAAATTTAGTGATAATACCATCTGGGATAATGATAATTACTGGGCGAAAGGTACTATCGATGATAATTCCAGTGCATATTCAAATGGTACCATTATCGATGACCCTTATACTAATTCTGCTGGAACAAGTATTGATTTGAGTTCTGCTGGTTTTGATTTGGATGAATCAGGAAAGCAGGCCATTGCGATCCTAAACTTGGCGTCATTCAGGACCTGGTCCAGATTGGTTGCAACTCATTCAGGAAATACATTCACATATACTACTTTACCCAGCTGGAAGACGAAGCATCATTATTATTATCTGGAAGGGAGATTAGAATTTCTTGATCAGGCTGGAGAGTGGTGGTTTGATACATCAGATGATTGGCTCTATTATTATCCGGAAAGCGGAGCCAATCCTAACAGGCTGAATTTAAGGGGTAAGGTTCAACCCTATGCTTTTTCAGCATCAGGTTCTCAATATATCCAGATTAAGAATCTAGAATTTTTTGGTACCACAGTTTACTTTACCAATGGGGATAACTGTCTGATTTATGGCTGCAATTTCATGTATCCTAGCTGCTCAAAACGCATGCTTAGAACGGTAGATACGGAACCAGAGATGACAAAGTTTGCTTCTGGAAGTACTGGAAGTACAATCCGTAATTGCGCTTTCCGCAACACTGATGGAACAGCTCTAGAAATGTGGGGGGGCACGGATACTGTGGATAACTGCTATTTTAACAAGATCGACTATTCTGTTGCCGATAACAGCAGTATTATGCTTACAATGCGGATGAATGGTGATGATAATGTTTTTAGTAAGAATACAGTACACAAGACCGGTGGGTCAGCTACTGTAATGGTTGGAAACGCCGGCTTGGTTGAATATAATAACCTATATGATACTGGACACCTGCAGAGTGATGGCACAATGATCCAATTCATGGAAGCCCAGCAGGATGGGGCCATATGCAGGTATAACTGGCTTCACGATACAGAAAAGTATGGAGCCCGATTTGATCACAGTGGCACCGCTGATGGAACGAATGGTACCATGCATCATAATGTGGCCTGGAACTGCGAGAGCGGCGGCATCATGATCAAAGGCAACAATCATAAGGTGTATAATAACACCGTGCTTAATTCTGGCAGTAAAAACGATATCATTGTACTCCAAATCAATAGCGGTGATCACTCCACCACTATAGTAAGGAATAACGCTGCAGACAAGATTGCCAACCACCGCACCAATGATGTTGCCATTGATTTTGGGACTTACAGCAATAACTGGAACGGGTATGATGAAAGTGGGACTCTGAATAGTATTTTGACCGACACATCCAATAATGATTTTTCCCCAGGTTCGGAATCGGCTCTCATTGATGCAGGTATTACTGTTACAGGAATCACAGACCAGTATACCAATAATGGCAGCGGCCCGGACATTGGTGCATATGAAGATGGGAATACAGACTGGACCGCGGGACACGACTGGAACGTAAGTAATACATTCGGTAGCAGTTGGGTCCCAATACACAGCGCTACTATCAGTGGGAATTCAGGCTTCAGAATGATGAGCAGCCCCGTATCTGGCACAATAATGAGTGATTTATTGGATGAACTCTGGATTCAGGGTATGACTGGAGGGGATGTAACAGATGGAACTGCCAATGTATGGCTATTAGACCTTGCGGGCCAGAGTTGGTCGGCCGTGTCAAATATTTCATCACAATCCCTAACAGCCGGTCAGGGGTTTTTGGTATATATTTTCGATGATATTGATTTTGACAGCGATAGCGACCTACCTATAGACCTTTACGTATCAGGTGCCCACACTACAGCAGACGTATCTATCAGCAGTATTCCACAGAATAGTTACTACTTGGCAGGAAATCCGTATACTAAAACAATAGACTGGGATGATATATCAAAAACAAATCTTTCAGCTTCTGTATCTGTATGGGATGATGCTAGCTCCAGCTGGAAAACCTACAACGGATCGGCCGGCGATCTGACGAATGGTTTAATAGCTCCGTTTCAAGGGTTTTGGGTTCAAGCCAGCGGAGGGATAGGCAGTTTTACTATCCAGGCAGCGGATATAGCAACTTCTGCCGGTACATTTCTAGGTCGGATTTCAGAAGAAGATAGCACTGGTAGCATGACCATTACTGCAACTTCTAGTGATTTTTTCACATCAGCCTTTCTTTCCTTTGGCCGAGATGGAGAAATAAGCGGAGACAGAGGAGATGCACCAAAATTATTACCTCTACAAGCATCCCCACGGCTAGCGGCCATGACCATCATGGATAGCAGTGCGCTAAAAATCAACCATTTGCCCTTTCAATATGATGGAACACTTGCTATCCCGTTAGATATACTTGCATTGGAAATTGACAGCATTGGAAATTTTATTACCCAGGAACAGGAAGTGAACTTGGTTTTTAATATCAGTGAGCTGCCAGATCATATTACCTATAGTATTTTGGATAACAGTACTGGTTTAGCATTGGAAAGTAATAATTCTCCCGTGATTACCATTACAACTGAAGAAAAAGGAAGTTTTTCCCCGATTCCAATTGGTCCGGTTAGTCCCTATCCTGTGATTGGTGGACCAGGTTATACTATACTCATTCATTATGGAACCCTGAGTCAGAATGAAAATACTGGGTTGCCAACTAAATATGCCCTACATCAAAATTATCCTAATCCCTTTAACCCTATAACAGCTATCCATTATGATCTCCCAGAACGAAGTCATGTAATGATCATGGTTTACGATATCGTGGGTCACGAAATCAGAACTTTAGTTAATGATCGGCAAAATGCTGGATTTAATTCTATTGTTTGGAATGGTAAAGATAGATTTGGCAGAACAGTAGGGACAGGTGTGTATTTTTACAGGATTAGTTCAGAAGGGTTTATCAAAACTAGAAAAATGATTTTACTTAAATAGAGTGAAATCTCTTTTATACAAACCCGATTAGAAAGATGAGTAACTATCGTTACCATTATGTGAATTTTCTAAAAGGAAGATACTTTTAAATCTGCGCCATTCCCCAAGCGAATACAACACCCACAAAAGTGAGCATTAGTGGCCAGCCCGTGTTCAACAATTGTTGGGTACTGGGATCGTGAAAAACATGAACCTGGAATTCATGAGTTGATGTGGCACCGTGTTCATCCACTGCCATTAAGATAAAATCATTCATGCCCATCTGGTTCTTGCGCGGTGTCCATTCAACGGTGGCTTTCTTTTTATCAAACTCGGCGTATTTGGGTAGCCTAACGGCGCGATAAGCCACTTTATCCCCATTCAAGTCTTTAGATGTCATTTTATAACGCCAGTTATGTCCTGTGAGTCCAACAGGTTTAGGATTGGAAATAACTGTTGGTGCATTGTTCACAAATACTTTTCCTTTCTGTACATCCGTTCCATAACCATCGCTTACAGCAACCTCAAATGAATTGTTATTAATCTGAGCCGCTTTTGGAACCCAAAGAATTTTTCCATGGCGATCCATTTGCATACCATGAGGCCCTTTCATAAGCGTGTATTCCAATTGAGTATTTTCATTATTGTCATCTACGCGAACTTGGTATTTAAATAGCTCTCCTACTAGACCCATATGGGGTGGATTGGAAACGATGGTAGGTAAATGATTTGCATAGATTTCAAAGGTTTGTTCGTCCTTGGTATAGCCGTCTGACACAACAGCAGTGATACGATGTGCATCTGTTTGATCCACTGATGGTGTCCAGCGAAGAGTGCCCGATGCGTTATCCACCACCATTCCTTCCGGGAAATCCAAGAGAGAAAATTTTACATGATTCACACGTTCAACCACCACGCGAGGCGGTTTCCCTTTCCCACCATGAAAGAATTCCCAAAGGAAATCTTTTACTTTAACAGTACGGCCATCAATCGTTTCCAAAATCACCCACAACCTATCATCTTCAAAGAAAACGGAGTGAGTATATTTTTTCATGTTAAGCCTGGAGACAAGTGAATCGGCTGGATATTTTGGATCCACGTAATAGATAGCATCAGCATTATGCCAATCACCCAAGAACCTATCTACATTTGATAGCGAAACATCATCGGTTATGTTGATGGAATACATACGAATGGCAGAAATATTTTCTACTTTCACCACACGATTAAATGGCAGGAGAGAACCTTTATTTTTATCATTCACCATGATGCGATAAGAGTATTCATCGCCAACCGTAGCAGACATGGTTGGAACCGAAACAATCTGTATCGGTGCATTAACAAAAAAGTCAGATTCAATCATTCGAGATTCATGTCCATCCGATATTTCAATCTTTAAAGTATGAAAGTCCAATTCATTCATGGTTGGTTCCCATCTCAGGCGACCCGTATGTGGATCCATACGCATACCTTGAGGCAACTCATGGGCTGTATAAACTAATTGATCACTCTTGTTAGGATCTTCTATTTCCAACTCAAAATCCCAAATTCCGCCCACATTAACCTTGTTCATGGGACTTGGTAACGATTTTATAATTGGTGGATGATTGACAAAAAGATCTACATATTGTGTATCAGTTGCCACACCATGGCTCACCACAATGGCATATTTTGCAGTATCAACCTGCACCGGATTAGGCGTCCATGAAATGGTACCAGCAGGATCCATTCTCATCCCATCAGGACCATAAAATAATTTATACTTGATCTTTTCATCTGGGCGTTGGCGCCAAGCCTTAACACTATAATTATATGGATTTCCAACAGATGCATTTACAGATGCCTTAGAAAGTATTTTTACACCTGCCCTGGAAAAAAGTTGGAACTCCTGAGCTGTTCTTTCAAAGCCATCTGTTACAACCAATCGAACATCATAAATTTCTACATGGGCACTATCCGTTTTCCAAGATAAGACGCCATTTTCAAAGGTCATTCCTGCCGGAGCCACTTCCAATTCATAACGAAGTGTAGCATCTTTATTTCGATCCTGAACAATGGGCTCATACCTGAAGGTTGAGCCTGCTATAAATTCTGTGATAGTAGGCTGAGTTAAAAATCTTGGTGGGTCATTTACATATATCCATAGACTTTCGTCACGGCTCTCTAACACGGGGACGGTTTTATAAACTTGCTCATCTTCTGTAGATGCGGTGGTAGACTCTACAATCTCATCCACCTTCATCCGCGCCAGATAGGAGATTGGGAAAGCATCTAATTGTTTCTCTGTGGGGACCCAATTTATAGATTTACTTTCATAAAGAAAGTACATGCCTTTCGGCGGCGAATTTTCCCATCGGAAACTATAAAATTCATCCGTGCTGTCTTTAGGAATATCGTACAAAAATGGCTGACCAGGAGTCAGCACATAACGGGGAAGAATATGTTTTGGGAGACGTTCTCCCACTGTTTCTTTTGGTCTCGGTCTTTTGGGCTGCTCCAATGTTCGGGCAATTATTTTCGGTATGGAGGCCTTGGGTTGCTCTCTTAAGACTTTCCCTTCCTTTTGTTCTGGTGTAAGTGTGTTGGGAATATAACTACCGGGTGATTGTCCAAGATCTGTGATAATTTTTTCTGACTGCTGAGGTAGCAATGGTTCTTTATCATCAGGTAGTACCTCAATATATACTTCAGGTATTGCTGGCTCATCATCCTGGACATTGGACAATAAATCCGGTAAACGGTTTGAAATAAAATCAGATGTGATCAAATAACCTTGATCCAATCGATCAGAGATTTTGCCCAATTGAATAATATAAGTGGAATTCTCTTTTCCGTCCCACCCGGATACCAACACATTTCCAGTATATTGACCTGCTTTACTCATGGGAACCATAGCAAAAACCTGCATTTCTGAAGGGATATGCCTCATGGCATTTTCAACACCTTCCACGCCACTATCTTTACCTGAAACTAATGTTAGGGCATTAATATCAGACGACAGCATTAACATATCTTGATAAGTATCCTGATTAAAATCTTCTAGTGCAACCTGAGATAAGGGACCTGGATTTACTGGGACTTCATCAATAACCAGTGTTGCAGGCGTCAGTGTAAAAGCAGCAATATCACCGGAATTGAAAGGAACGATTACATCAAAAAAACCATCTGCATCCCAGTCCGTTAATTCGATGGAGTAAGGCAAAATTCCGCTCAAGCCATCAATCTTTTTTCGAACCAAGTGCCCCGAATCAAAAACACCTCCGATATTATAAAATGGCTGTGCCTTGATGGTGTGTCCTTCAGGACTGAGTGCTAATACATCATCGTAGCCGTCACCATCATAATCCACAACACCAACATAAAGTAATCCGGAACCCACTAGCAATTCATTCGGACGCACTTTTTTTGTGAGAGATAAACCGGATGGCGAAGCATTCACTATGGCAAACCCACGAAACGGGCTACCCAAGGCTAAAACCAGTTCCTGATCTCCATCTGCATCCTGATCCAATAATTGAAAATTATTGCAACGAAGGGATCGATTCTCTTTCCCCACGTCTAAAGTTGCTGAAGGTAATTCTGAAAAATAAGCACCATCCCAAGAATAAGTTGCTACAAATACATGAGGAGTTGCATTATCGCCAAAACGAGATAAGTTCATAACTAAAACTAATTCTGGGGAGCCATCACCATCCATATCACCAATTTGTGCATCCACGAATTGACCCTCCAATGCTAATGGCGGTGTGAATTCCCAAATCAAAGTTTGGTAGCCATCTGCATCAATTTCATAATACCGAACAGTGGTTGGAAACACATCCTTATTTGGATCTAATTCCAAGGCAATGAATTCTAACAGTGCATCTCCATCCAGATCGTAAGTTCCGTTCATATGAACAATCTTCTGGCCAAAAGAAATGCCGAGGCCAAGGGTCAGGACACCTAGTATTTTTCGTACTGTGTGAGATAGATCCATTGAACTACCTACGCATCACTCCCGTCATTTTCTTCTGTTTTAACATCATCTGTTTTTTCTTTTTCTGATTCATTGTCGGGCTGAGATTCTTCCGGTTGTGCAGGGGTCTCTTCTTCAATGGGTGTGGGCGTTTCTTTCAGAGACTCCAATTTGAGTGAATCTGTGGGTGTTGATAGGGAATCCGATTTCAGTTTTTCCACTTCTAATACTGCAGGTCCAATTTCATCTTCCTGTGTTTCCGACGTTTTAGATTCAGTAATAGATTGATCCTCTGTAGAAATTTCTAGCTCTTCAGGCACATTGCTTTGTTTTGGTTCTACAGGAATTTCAGGATTCATTTGATCGGGCTCAGCATCGGGTAAACGAGGCTCCCGCGTGATTTTAGGTAGTTTGCCCGCCGGACCAAATAAAGGTTCTTCCAATGATGCACCCTGAAGAAGTTTTATTTTCAATTCATCTGGAAATAATTCCTGAATCAACCGGGAAAACATAACCGCAGGTTCGACCGTACCAACCAGATCAAATTCTGTCGTCACCTTTTTGGAGCCGTTGGCTCGTACTATCACTTCGCCTCTAACTGCTTGGAGGGTCCCATCATCCATAAAAACAGCCAGAGATTGGGAAGGAGTAGATGGTGTTGTTGAAGAAAGATATATTCCCTGATAGGTAGAGTCCTCCACACCATCAAATGAAAACCTAATTAACTTATCTGTGAAATCCATATCCAATGAAGTGGGAAACCCCTCAAAGAAATAATTTGGGAATTCAAATAACTTTGGATCGAATGCTTCCGGCTGGTAAGATTGGGATAAAGAATCTTGCGTGGGGGAAATGGACATAAAAACGACATTGGTCTGCATATCGTGGACCATGGTCAGCGTTGTGATACTATCTAACCGCGCATCACGCAATGAATAAGCAAAATCATAAGATTCGCCCCGTTTCAAGTTTGCCAAGTTCGCAGAAATGCCGTGTTGAAAATGAGTCGCTTTCCCCATGGGAGGAACTTGATTGACTGAAACCCCAAAAGGAGCTTCGCCATCAAAAATATACCTATCCTTTGTATCTGATGCAGGTGTCATAGCCAGCACATAGTATAGATCAATCTCATTTTCAGACTGCATATCTAATGTAGTGTCAATATTCACAATAGTAGGAATTAACGCTTCTTGCACTGTTTTTGTAAAAGTGGAAAGACCTTTATCTTTTTCTGGAATTGGTGATTGGACAGAATCGTTTTCTGTCTCTTTGGAAATATACTCTCCAAGGTTCACCTGCGTGAACCCGGCTTCATCTGCCCATGTGACACTTTCCATTTCCTTGTTCATATTCGGAACAGCAACCCTTTTAATATCTGATGAACCTTCAGGTTTGTCCTTTTTTACGCTTGCCAGAAAATCCCCAAGTGTTGGAGCTAAAGAGTCATATTTCACCTGATTATCCACTTTGTCATTGATGGTACCATAAACTTCGTTTTGACCATCGGGGAGACTGGTCAAATCTTGATCATTGTACATAGCAACAGGTTTAAGTGTTGCAGCTTCATCAATCAATGGGGGTGGGGGTGGGGATAGTTGCTCTTTTTCTATACGGGAAGAAGGAAGATTATGAGATAGGATTGGTTGTGCAGTGTACACTTCGGCATCCCGCCTTTTACTAAGTATATCACCAATATTGGGTTGGCCATTTTTATCTAAAATCGGGAAAGCACTTTTTCCAGAAAGGCTGGTATTAAAAAGTTTTGTCTCTTCACTGTCAACTTCCAAAAGAAAAACATCATTGGATCCAAATGGGACCAATAAACCGTTTTTATTTGAACGCTTTGATCGAAATTCTTGGATGTCCGCTCCAAGGAGATGTTGTACATGACCCAATTGAATTAATGACGATTGAATCAATTTAAAATTTTGTCCTACATCAAAAATAGCTGTTTTGAGCTGATTGCGTTCCGGGGAAAGAGTCGCTATATATTGTCTTCCATTGCTGGTAAACCCACCTGTATAAACCAAACCATAACCATTACTGATAATCGGTGCTATGAGCATCTGAACGTTCATAAGAGAAATATCATTATCTGATATATCAATATCAAAGACCATGCTCTGGCGCAAGGTTGCACCAAAAGCCACAGATAATTGTGGAGATCCTCCTGGAACCAATGACAGGTTTGAAGGTCGGACGATATTGAATCCCAGGGATTCAGTGCTTAAAACTAATGGATCGTGCGCAAATCCGTCGGCATTGCCGGGGAACACATAAAGCCATGCTTGATTTTTAATAGAAGGAAACAGGTCAACCACAGCTACCATATCATAGTAACCATCACCATCGATATCCACAATTTCTGCATCATTGAATATTTGCCCCTGGGGCAGTGTAAATGACCAAAGGGTGTCTATAGCGGATGATTTTGCAATCTCTACCCAAATCGCCGACGACGCACGGGCGTTTAGGATGAGCGTTTCCTCATGCCCATCCTTATCCAGGTCATATGACCCATGGACGTGGAAATCCCCCTTGCCTGTGAGACCAGACAGGAGCAAGATCCCAATCAATATTCCTTGCAAGAACCGCATTTTATCTCTTGTGAACGTACTTAACCTCATGGTTAAAACCAAAATTGGATGTAGTTATTTGGGAGGCAAATCACGTTTTGATCTCCCTTACCTCGTTTACTCTTCAAAAAATATAGGATGATGTGGGTCTTTTTACAAGAAAAAGCCCCTAATTACTAATTTATTCTAATTCTTAAATTTTCGGCTATATTTTCTTTCTAAATTCAAGTATGAATCTTAATTTGATATAGTGCCCCATGCGGAGAAGTCTATCAACATGAAAAACATTGTTTTATTTCTTACACTGAGTTCATCTCTTTTGATGGCACAATTCAGTTATCCCTTAGAAGATTTTCTGGGCGGCGGAATTGGCTACAGCCCAATGTATATTAAACTTGATTCAATTCCAGGTTCATCAGACCTAATGGGACTAGGGCTCAATCCAAAAAATTTCCGTGATCCTTTTGTGATTCATGGCGGTGAAGGCTTTGCTCATGTTACAGGCCGTTGGCGTATTGGAGGGTATGCTGGGGCTGGAGGCACATCCATTAGTACAGTACCTGATATTATCATTTTTCAGGATGATGATGAAGATGGTGTCCTAGATGAAGGTGAGAATTTTAAAGATTATACTAATTTTTTTAATCCGACAATTGAAGCAAAGTTCACAATTTCTATGGGCGCTGCATCTATCGAATACGTTATGCCTCTTTTACAGGATCTTGAATTATCAGCTGGGGCTCTGATGGGCCTAGCGCGGGCAGGCATTGCCGTGGACCAACAGAGCGGCAATCCAAGATGGGGAACAATATTTGATAACGCATATGGCACTATGGACAGTACAGGAACATTGTTTTATGGTGTGGACGCAGATAGTTATGCTGATCCAGTTATTTTACCGGGAACTGTCCCAGGCTTATTAAGGGACGTAAGTGCAACATTTTTTAATTTTCAACCATATGTTGCAGTAAAATGGCAGTTTTTAGAACGATTAGGATTACGGATTAGTGTAGGGTTTAATAAAGGAACTATTCCAGCGGGGAATTGGGTATTAAATGGAAGAACAAAAATTAGTGATTCACCTGCATCTTCGATCCAAGGTGCATCGTTTCGAACGATGCTTTATATTGGTTTATAAAAAATAATAAAAAAATAATGTTTAAAAATTTCCGCCAGATTGGGCCAATAGCTCTATCTGCAACAATGGGGTTTTTGCTAGCTGCTTTCCTATTTATTCCAAAAGCTTATTCCAGCAATCAAAATGTCTACAAGGTCTTAAGAGAAAAGATCAATGTACTGCAACAGATCATTTCATATGTTAATCATTTTTATTTTGATTCCGTTGATATGGATAAAGTGATGGATGGTGCTTTTCATGGACTTATGGAAGAATTAGATCCTCACTCCACCTACATTCCTGCCAAAGAGCAGGAAAATATAAATGAACTTTTTAAGGGGAAATTCCAAGGTATTGGAATTGAATTTGATATTTTGGATGGTTTTATTACCGTCATATCACCTGTCCCGGACAGTCCATCAGATTATGTTGGACTCATGCCGGGAGATAAAATAATTGCTATCAATGGTGAAGATGCATATAAGATCACCAAAGATGAAGTCTTCAAAAAACTGCGCGGAAGAAAAGGCACCAAGGTCGACGTCACCATCAGTCGAATTGGGACCCAAAAACCATTTGACGTGACAATTATTCGGGATAATATCCCTATTTACAGCGTGGGTGCCGCTACTATGATCGACGAAAATACCGGATATATTTTCCTACGACGATTCTCCGCCACAACAACTACTGAAGTCAAAGCCGCCCTAGAGAAACTTCAAGCCCAGGGTATGACGCGCCTGTTGTTTGACCTTCGTGGAAACAGCGGTGGTTTTTTAGAACAGGCTGCAACCGTATCAGATCAATTTATTACATCAACAGATACCTTGGTTTATACCATAGGAAAAATCAAAGAATCCAACCAGGTCTTTTCATCAAATCCAAAAATAGGTTGGGATAGTTTTTCACTCATAGTTATGATAAATCGAGGATCTGCCAGTGCCAGTGAAATTGTTTCAGGTGCAGTCCAGGATTTGGACCGTGGACTTGTTGTAGGTGAAACAAGTTTTGGAAAAGGCCTTGTTCAGCGCCAGTTGCCATTGGATTCCGGCGCAGCAGTTCGGGTGACTATTGCCCGATATTATACCCCTTCTGGGCGCTTGATTCAGCGACCTTATGAAAATGGGAATGACTTGGCTTATTATAGAGAATTGTATGAAACGGACCGTGAATCCAAGATTGATAGCTTGAAAGAATTACGTCCAAAATACAGTACAAAAGCAGGGCGTGTTGTTTATGGCGGTGGCGGCATTACACCCGATGTTTATATTCCATATAAAAACACCATTAATGGGGAAACGGGAAAAGTATTAAGAAATGCTAAACGACCCATATTTAATTTCGCATCTAAATTTGCATCTACACGCCCAAACGAGTTTCATTCATTTATAAAATTCAGGGATACGTGGGAAGTATCAGAGAAATTATTTGATGATTTTCTGGTACATCTTGAAAAAGATTCTATAGATGTAATCCAAGATTCTTTAAGAACAAATTCTGACTTTATCGATAATAGAATTAAAAGTGAAATTGCTGGATCTGTCTGGGGAAAAGACGAAGCGGCCAATATCCGATTGCAGTTAGATAATCAGGTGATCGAGTCTATGAAACACTTTAATGAAGCTAATGCATTTTTAGAATCCCTAAACTAAATTCAGCGTCTTTTAAATAACTTTTTTCATTATTTTAATCAGATTAAAATCGGAGTAACACTATGGTTCATTATTTTCTAGAAGGTGGCGGTTTCATGTGGCCGATCCTACTGACCCTTTTATTTGGGCTGGGGTTTGCCATCGAGCGATTTTATTCACTGATGATGTCTGCTGTCGATTCACAATCTTTTTTCGATGAAATCACCAATGCAATTGATGAAAATGGCACAACAGGCGCAGTAGAGCTTTGTAAAGAAACGGATGGACCCGTTTCTGCGATTTTTCACGCGGGGCTTTCCAGAATGCATCGCGGATTAAATGATGTTGAGAAAGCGATTCAAAATGCTGGGTCAATCGAAATGGCATTTCTTGAAAAGAATATGATCTGGCTAAATGCTGTGATCACTATCGCGCCCATGCTCGGGTTTACTGGAACGGTTGTGGGAATGATTAGTGCATTTGACGCTATTAAAGCTGCCAACGATATTTCGCCTGCTGTTGTGGCAGGGGGAATTTCCCAAGCACTATTAACCACCGCTTTCGGATTGATTGTGGCTATGATCATCCAGACGTGTCAAAATCTTTTTGTATCCCGAATCGATAAACTTGTGTTGGATATGGAAGAGCAGTCTGTAAAGATCATGGATCACTTGTACGAGAAAGAATCTCAGAAAAAATAAAAACTCTTAAGCCGTATGGCCAATAAACGCAGATTTAAAGGTGGGGAAATTCCCACATCTTCTATGGCAGATATTGCTTTCCTGCTCCTAATTTTTTTCCTGGTAACTACCACTATTGATACGGATAAAGGATTGGGAATTGTTCTCCCGCCTCCTGGTGATATAGAGATTGAGATCCGGAAAGAAAATATCCTGAATTGCCTGATCAATTCCCAGGGAAAAGTTCTTTTGGATGAAGAACCTACAACTGTAGATCAAATCCATCGCATTGTGGGACAAAAACTTCGGAAAAATGATAAACTCATCATTTCCGTAAAGGCACACCCAAAAACCGCATATAATGATTATGTTCGTGTCATCGACCAATTGAAAATGGCCGATGCTAAACGAATCTCAATCGCAAACAGCAATTAATGAAATTTACCCGTAAAACACAGGTTTCAAGTGAAATCCCTACTGCATCCATGCCGGATATTATTTTTATGCTTCTTATCTTTTTTATGGTTACAACTGTATTAAAAGAGCATTCCGGGCTCCCTGTGAATCTGCCTAAAGCTAAACGAATCGAAAAGTTGAAATCTAAACGGCACACAGTTCAATTGTGGGTTTCAAAAGATGGTCTTATTTCAATTGATGATCGTTTGCTTAGCGTGGATGATGTATCCCTGGTCATGTATGACAAACGGGTGGCTGATCCACAGATAGTTGTTTCTTTGAAAGGAGACGAAGAAGCCGAAATGGGACTCATTTCTGACATTCATGACAATCTTCGCAAAGTGGAAGCATTGAAACTCAATTATTCCACGAAAACGCTAGTTGATTAATGGAATATATAAATCCGCTGAAAATAAAATACCCAGTCGTGATCCGAATTACCGGGTTGATTGGGGTTGGGCTTGTGATTATGAATTTTCTCATGTTTCCCCGCTTTCAGAACACCATGGAATTTGAAGGTGTGGACCAGATCATTATTGAAAATATTGATATTCCCCAGACCCAGCAAATTGATAATACGCCTCCTCCTGCACGTCCATCCATACCTGTCCCTTCAGATGATGAAGACATTGCTGACGATCTCACTTTAGATGAATTGGATTTTGATGATTTTTCCAACATGGATGCTCCACCACCTCCCCCTTCAGGTCCTAAGGTTGCCTTTATACCATATGATTTAGCTCCGAGACCTAAAACAGTCATTAGGCCTATTTACCCGGAAATTGCCCAAGAGGCCGGTATTGAAGGTGTAGTTGTGGTTCAAGCCTTCATTGATCAAAATGGTCGCGTGAAAGAAACCCTGATCTTAAAAGGCGTTCCAAATACAGGTTTGGATGAGGCGGCTATGGAGGCCATCCGCAGGACAAAATTTCATCCGGCAGAACAGCGGGAGAGACCCGTGGCGGTCTGGATCTCTATCCCAGTAAATTTCAGATTAAAATAAAAACAACCGTCATGTAAAAATAAAAAAGCCCCGTTCTTTGATAAGCTCAAAGAACGGGGCTTTTTTATATACCATTAAAAGTTGTTATCCCCTTACGTTCGCTCGATGGTATTCCCAGTTCATTTTACGGATATAATCCACTGATATTTCTTTTGGACATTCTGCTTCACAGGCACCCGTATTGGTGCAGTGACCAAACCCTTCTTCATCCATCTGTCTTACCATGCGAATCGCCCGCTCTTCCCGTTCTGGTTGACCTTGGGGCAACAACGCCAATTGAGATATTTTTGAGGCTGTAAATAAACTAGCGGATGCATTTTTACATGCAGCCACGCAGGCACCACAGCCAATACAGGCGGCTGCATCAAAAGCATCTTCTGCAATTTCTTTTCCGATGGGGATGGCATTTCCATCCGGCGCACTCCCGGTGTTTATAGATACAAATCCACCTGATTGAATGATGCGGTCAAATGAGGTTCGGTCTACTACCAGATCTTTTATAACAGGAAATGGTTTTGCTCGCCACGGTTCGATGGTAATAGTATCATCATTGTTAAAATGGCGCATGTGCAATTGACAGGCCGTGGTTCCTTCTAAGGGCCCATGAGGACGACCATTGATCACCATAGAACACATTCCGCAGATACCTTCCCTGCAGTCATGATCGAAGGCTACAGGTTCATCACCGGTATTCACTAATTCTTCGTTCAGGACATCCAGCATTTCCAGAAATGACATATGTGTATTGAGTCTGGTTACGTGATACGTTTTGAATTCTCCTATTTCCTCGGGTCCATCCTGGCGCCAGATTTTTAGCGTAAGATTCAAGTTTGCCATTACTTATAACTCCGCTGAGTTAAATGAACGGTATCAAATGTTAATTCTTCCTTGTTCCGTATCGGTTCTGTTGCTTCACCCTTATATTCCCATGCAGATGAAAAAGTAAAATTTTCATCATCTCGGAGAGCTTCACCTTCTTCGGTTTGGGATTCCTCACGAAAGTGCCCACCGCAGGATTCACTCCGGTCCAGTGCATCTCGAACCATCAATTCACCTAATTCCAGAAAATCTGCAACACGGCCCGCCTTCTCTAATTCTGGATTTAAAACATTATCTCGGCCGGGGACACGGACCTTTTCCCAATAGTCTTTTTTCAAGGATTGAATTTCACTGATTGCTTTTGTGAGCCCTCCTTGGTTCCGAGCCATCCCACAATTCTCCCACATGATATGTCCCAAATCACGATGAAAACTTTCCACAGAGCGACTGCCATTATTATTCAATAACCGATTATTTTGATCTCGTGCATCTTTTTCTGCTTTATCAAATGCTTCATGGTTTGTAGGAATCGCCGGTGTGCGAATATCATTGGATAAATATTCACCTATTGTATAAGGGAGGACAAAGTAACCATCCGCCAATCCTTGCATTAATGCAGATGCCCCCAATCGGTTTGCACCATGATCTGAATAATTACATTCGCCAATAGCATAAAGCCCGGGAACGGTAGTCATAAGATTATAATCTACCCAGAGTCCACCCATGGTATAGTGGACAGCTGGATATATTCGCATGGGCGTTGTGTATGGATCGTCTCCTGTAATTTTTGCATACATCTGGAATAAATTTCCATATCTGGCACTCACCACATCCTGACCTAACCGTTTAATCGAATCTTTAAAATCGAGATAAACGGCAAGTTTGGTTGGCCCAACTCCAAACCCTTCATCACATCGTTCTTTGGCTGCGCGGGATGCAACGTCCCTAGGAACAAGATTCCCGAATGCCGGATAACGTCGTTCCAAATAATAATCACGTTCTTCTTCTGGAATATCTCGTGGACGACGATCGTCTCCCTTCTTCTTGGGAACCCATATCCGGCCATCATTCCGCAGAGATTCAGACATAAGTGTCAATTTGGATTGATAGTCTCCGGACACCGGTATGCAGGTTGGATGAATCTGTGTGAAACATGGATTCCCAAACATAGCACCTTTTTTATAGGCCTTCCACACTGCCGTTACATTGCTACCCATAGCATTGGTAGAAAGGTAAAAAACATTTCCATATCCCCCTGTAGCTAAAACAACAGCATGACCAAAATGGCGTTCATATTCTCCAGTCATCAAATTGCGGACGATTACACCGCGGGCTTTGCCATCAATTTTTACTATATCCAACATTTCATGTCTATTATACATAGTAACACTGCCCTTGGCGATCTGTCGACTTAAAGCACTATATGCACCCAGTAAGAGCTGTTGTCCTGTTTGTCCTCGAGCGTAGAAGGTCCTGGATACCTGGACACCACCAAAAGAACGATTATCCAATGTACCACCATATTCCCGGGCAAAAGGCACGCCCTGAGCCACACATTGGTCAATAATATTTGCACTCACTTCTGCCAACCGATAAACATTGGCTTCTCTGGAACGATAATCCCCACCTTTGATGGTATCATAAAAAAGACGGTAAACAGAATCACCGTCATTCTGATAATTTTTTGCGGCATTGATCCCGCCTTGCGCAGCAATTGAATGAGCGCGGCGGGGACTATCCTGAAAACAAAATGTTTTTACATTATACCCCATTTCTGCCATGGATGATGCGGCGGATGCACCAGCGAGACCGGTTCCAATAACAATAACATCCAATCGGCGTTTGTTCGATGGACTCACCAATGGGACTCTTGATTTATAATTCGTCCATTTATCTATGAGCTGGCCGTCAGGAATTCTGCTTTCCAACATCAGAGGCTCTGTAAATAAAGGATGATTGGAATACTTGCAAATGCTACCGGAACAAGAATTGAAAATGCGCCGGCAAATTTCTCGATTGGAGAAAGATACTTTTGTGTTTTAAGCCCCAGCGTTTGAAATGCTGATGCAACACCATGGTTTAAATGGAACCCGAGAATTATCATGCTGAACACATAAAATGCAGTATACCACACTTCCCGAAAGGCCGTGACAGTAACCGTATAAAGATCCTGGTTACCCCAAGGGTCATTCCCCACTTGTCCCCAATGCATTTCATACCAAAAACTTTTCATATGAATCGCAATAAATACCATAACAAGCACCCCCAATAACGGCATGTTTCTGGATGCCCAACTACTATTCTCGGATCCCGATGAGACAGCATAATCCACAGGACGAGCGTTTTTGGATTGTATGGCAAGAAATATTGTCAAAATTGTATGCAGAATGATGGATGTATATGTGAGAAGGGATAAAATTTTCACCAACGGATTAGTGGTCATGAAAAAGGCATATTCATTGAATTGCTCTTGCGCAGCAGAACCGGAAAGCATGATCAGTTGGAGATTCCCAACCAAGTGTCCGATTAAAAATAAAGTAAGAAATAATCCGGATAGGGCGGCCAGAGTTTTTCTGAAAAGTGTAGATGTAAAGTAGGAGTTCATCCAGAGAATTAATCAAAATATAAGGACTGAAATTAAGGACTCAAATGTGCCTGCGCACGGAGAATCCAAACAACTAATCTTATAACTGTGTAGAAAAATAAGCGCTGGTGAGCCACATGACTGATTGCAAATATAGAGCTATCTTAAAAGGTGAGAGAGGAATAAAATTGAAAACCATGTATGCAACACCAATCAATATAATTAACAATACACCCAAGATTGAATTCCGGGCCAATGCTGTTCCCATTTTTGTGACTTGGATGTAAGTCATAGTCAAAAGTCCAATAGAGATAACCCACCACCCAAAAAAACGATAAATAACTAATAAATAATCCGGAAGATGAGCATTTATATCATCTGCAAACAAAGTATGGAAAGACGTTTGAAGCAATACTTCGTTGGGTGGTTGGTCCAGCATCCAAGGTTCTGGATGAATGAGCCAGCCTAATCCCAGTACAACAGCACTAAGGCCAATGAGAAAAAGTGGCATCCATATGAAATTATGAATTTTTTTTTGGTCCATTGTTATTGCCATTTCAATCTTTGAATTGCGCTTGCAACCCAAAGGGGCCTTTTTCCATAACAATTTCAAAAAACGAGTCAAAGAATTTTTCTTCGTCAAGACTCCGTTCTTTCAGCCCTGCTAAGGCTAAATTGCCCACCCATTGATTCCATTCACTATATGTTTTTCCATCCGGGCCAATCTGGGAATCATCCAAAACTAGAGATGCTTTATTGAATTTATGCCGATCTTCTACTGTCCAATTTTTCACAACAGATAGTAATTCATCACGGATAGATTCCACCGTAAGAATGGATGTCCAAAAAGCCACTGGTGCCATTTCATAGCCCATGGGCGGACGATCAGAACCACGGACTTCCAACAAATTTTTCAGACGAACATTGGTAAAAATCTGGTGCAAAGCAGCCTGAATATCTTCTGTGCGAAGATTCCCCAACTTTTCCAATCCAATGAGCCTTTCGCCTAAAGTCTGATTTGTACTCACAATAATTCCGTTATGGTCCAATTCAAAAATACCGGGAACGCCCATTATGTAATCTATATATTGATCTATCATTCTTTCTGGGGATTCTATACCATGATTAATCAAGTTCCGGCAACGGAAATTATCTGTATTCTCCCAAATCACACTACGGGTGTTTTCTAATCCGGTTGGTTGTCCATTTTGGAAAGGGCTGTTTGCAAAAAGATAAGCAGACACCGGTTGCAGGCAGTCTGCAACAAATGTCATATCTTCTAGATTTCTTTCACTAGTAATGTCAAAATTGATCTGGATGCTGGTGGTATTACGCATCATCCATTTCCCCATGGTGCCGTTTTGTTCCATATTAGCATTCATGAGTTGATATTTTAGTTGATTGATCAGGTCAATGTCATCAGGGGCATAATTGGGTTCCAAACTATAATTGATGATCTTTAGGTTATTGGCATTTACAACTTCTGTTAAAGCTTGCTTGTGTTTGCCAATTGCAGTGAATAAAGTATTTAAATCTCGGTACGGCGGGCTGGACCATTCAAGTTGTCCGCCAGGCTCGAGAGAATAAATACCATTTCTTCCTACATTCTCATTCATAATAGCCAAAAGGTCTGTCGCGGAAAATTCATCACCGGGATTCACGGGAAGGCGATGGTTCTCTTTAGTATAAAGGATACATTCTTCTTCCATGCCAATGGTTTGATGTTTGGTGGAAACTAAATTCGAAAATATAAAAGATCGGATTTTATCGTAAATACCCATAGTAAAAATTAAATAAAATTGTTGATAAAGACGGAAATGAAATTAGATCATACCCCAAGTGATGAACCCAAAAAGAGCCATGATCACCGGGAACCCAACCATCATGCCTCCTTCAGTTTCGGCCATATTCTGGGGTAAATCTTTCAATGAGAATGGATGACTAGGGGGATCTCCAATATCATTAAATGTGAGATTGATGACAGAAATATTTTTAGGACCTACGTAAACTGTTCGGGATCCAAATAATTGATTATTTCGTAGAATAGGATCGTCATCTACATATTCCATACCGGACCTGTTAAGGACCTTTGCGTATAATGGAGTAAGCCCGCTGACTTGATGCCAACCGGGAGAGAGTTTAATCGGCCCTGTGAGTGGTGTTACTCCCACCAGTTTTCCATCAATATAAATTGGAATTCCTTCTCTGTTTGCTGTAACGCGAATACCTGAAGAATCAGGTATTTCTTTGGCTAAGTATTGTGGAATATTCACCTGACTCGGATAAAGTTTTGTAGTGTTTTTGTATTCACTCTCCATAGGTTCCTCGATGGGCATAACATCCGCCACTAGCGACTCGTCGTATGGGTCTAGATGTGTGACGAAAAACACATTCGTATCCCAGTCTTTATTCTCATTCGAACCAACAGAAACTGATTCAGGTTCTGGGAGCAGTGGAAAATCAACCTTATTATCGGTTCCTTTTTCTAAGTTTTGACGATTGAAGTTTGCCTTATCGTAGTTTGGATAATCGCTCATGGCCCACCCATCGTTCTTATTGAAGTCTGGTTCCTGCGTCCCTGATAACTCATAATCTATTACTTCTTGCACATCAGCCACAACTTCCGGTTCATGGATTACAATTTGTTCTAGCTGGACCTTGGGTTTTTCACTATTAGATTGTGAATAATCATTCATGGACCACCCGCCATCTTCCTCTATTTTCTTCACTCTTGCCAAATCATTAATCGCAACTGCCAATTCGTTAGATAATATTTCTTTTTTTTGCTTCTGTTGTTTGCGGTCTTTTGTTTTTGAAAAAAGTTTTCGAAACCATCCTTTATTTTCTCTAGGTTCCTTTTGTATTTCCATTGAAAACTCATCAGCGGTGACTTCTGGTTCACGTGTAGTTTTCCCTATTTCTTTCTGGGGTGGCTCTTGTTCTGTAAAATCCGGAAGAATAACGCTGAGCTGTTGATTATCTTCGTTTGATAGTTGTGTTTTACCAATATTCGTATATGAATGAGTATCCTCTTGTATGTCCTGCTTATGCAGTACTGGATTTTTGACTCCCATTTTTTTATCAAAGACCTGATCTTTTGTTATATCTACGTAGATCTCTTCAATAAGGCTATCATTATCAGTTAATAATTCAGTTTTCCTTAGATCTACATTTTTAGTGTTTCCATTCTTAATAGAGACCGTAAGCCCGGGATTAAACATGGAGTTTATTTCTCCTGGGTGATTTGTTGTGTACAATTCCCCGTGGAATTCAAAAATTGAATTGGGACCTAATTCAGATCGAGCCTGATCAAAAGCATTCTTAAAATTTGTATTGTATTGCGGGAATCCTGAAGATTGCGCTATATTAAAAACAGATGTCCCATTATCATTTATGTAGCTCTTTAAACTAGTCACATCAGAACGTTTCATTTCTGTATGTATGAACACAACAGTACTTGCCGATGTTTTTGAGTTTATTATATCATATCCCAAAATGGGTTTATTAATTAATATTGCAACTTGAATAGACTCATTGAAATCGTCTATCACAATCTTTTTAACAGGCTTTTTATATTTTTGTTGTGGAAATTTATTGAGAGGGGCCCGTACGCCTAATAGAGTTAGGTAAACCCACCCTCTATCAGATTTCCAGGCAATAATATCATCATCTTTGATTGTACCAGTATAATCAAGGCTCACCATTACACCATTTTGCTTAATGCTGTAATGGATGTCTTTTAAAGACACACTGGTACCAAAACAGATAGACGTTGCCGTCAACCATTTGATAAATGAATTATTCAATTAGAACTCCGCATGAGTAAGCCTAGTAGACTTACGTTAATTTTAAGCAAAAGTAACACTTTAAGTCAATAGAGAAATCGAGTTATCTAACAGGTGCTTATATGAGCAAATGATACTAGTTAAACAGAGTAACCAGATATTTTCTCAATTGGATGTAAATCACAAAGATGACCTTTAATCTACTGCGTGCGTTCTTAAGGCATTGGCCGATATATTAGTTATCTTCGAATTGTCATTTAGAAATAATTGAATAAAACATTTTTGAGACTAAAGATATAAACTCTGGAAAAACAACGAAATTGACCATTTGAATTATCCCGTTTCACTCTCTAAAATTTGATGATGAGGACTTCACTAAATTACTCTATTTGGCTCTTGTGCCCTATCTTGGTCTCTTGTGTGTTTGGGGAAACCACTAGAATCAAATTTTTCCATGTTTTTAATAGCTTCGGCGTTGAAACACAAGAACTCAAAAATTCCATCGTTATACACTATGACACAAATGGGTTTATGGTGGATAGTACCGTTTATACTCACACCTTGCCTTTAAGTGAAAAATATGTTTATGTCCTTGGATCCGACGAAGGGCTCAAACTCCAACGGAGTTATGATAAGGAGATGATTTTATCCTACCGCTTTGAAAATGATCATGCCGGAAAACGGATGAGCACAACACTTTTTGGTGCTGGGGATACGCTTTATTGGAAAGAGTTTCAAAAATATGATGATGAGGGGTTACTCGTTAAGCGGATTCGTTATAATCCAATTGAAGCAATTAATCCAGAAATGATGGTTTTAAAAACTGATGCGGGAAAAATGGTTTGGGGCGAGAGTTACGACTATGATTCCACAGGAACTGTCCTTGATCACAAAGAATTGTATGATAACTACATTCTTGAAATTACAACCTATGAATTGGGCTCATCAAAAATACCCCATAAAAAGGCTGAATATTTTGACCCTTCTGTTATGTTTCGATCTATTTATTTTCATAATGAGAATAACCACTTGACCCATGAATCATCGGTAGGGCGACTAGGTCAATCCATTGGCTCAAAGGCTTATGAATATGATATTTTGGGGCGGCGTACAAAATCTAAAATATATAATTCCAACGGAGTGATCGAAGAAACACTAACTGATATTTTTGATGATGATAATTTTAAATTTTACGAGTATCTTGCCGATTCTACATTAAAACTTATTTCAAAAAAAGAGATGCTTTTGGATCATAGGGGCCGACCATACATAGGTGTAATTTTAGACGGTGAAGAACGAGTGCTGGAAAAAAATGTATATTCTTATGATGAAAAGAGTCGTGTAGTACAAATAAAACAATACGATATGATTCGTCGCTCGCACGATGATCAAAAAATTCCAGTTAAGGTTATGACCTATGAATATGAGTAAATTACATATTATTATTTCAATGACAAAAACCCCCGGAGGCTTTTATGAAAGTCATTGATCCAAAAAGTATGATCATTGGTGTTTTAGGAACACTCTTGATTTTTGTGACTTTAGGATTTCGTGCAAAAACGGATGAATTGGGACATTTGGTCGTTCGCAGTTTAACCATTGAAGATGATCGTGGTGTAATCATGGGATATCTAGGCAACGGCTACATGCAAACGTATAATCAGTATGGAGAGCCAACCTTATTTATTGGTACGGGTAAAGATGGCGGTGGTTATATGCGCTCTTACAATGGCAATGGCGATGAATCGGCCTATGTTGGTACAGGTAGAATGGGTGGCGGGTACATCAGGACCTATAATAATTCTGGAAAAGAGACATCTTATCTCGGTACAGGATCTGACCATGCCGGGCAACTTCGTATTTATAATAGTGAAGGTGAAACATCATCATATCTTGGAGAAGGATACTATCAGGCTTATAACCAATTTGGTGAAAGAACCTTGTTTTTGGGGACTGGATCCAGTGGCGGCGGGTATTTACGGACTTATAATTTTGATGGGCAAGAAACTGTTTACATAGGCACAGGAGCAGACAGTTCCGGTCAATTGCGTGTGTACGATGCTGTCGGGGAAACTGGGAGTTTTCTTGGGAGCGGGTATTTCCGTACGTATAACCAATTTGGGAAAATGACTACATATCTTGGCAACGGCCGCGATGGGGGCGGTTACCTACGGACCAATAATAAATTCGAGACCGAAACTTCATTTTTAGGAACAAATAACTCCAATGAGGGGCTAATTAATCTCAATGATAAGTTCGGCCAAAGCTTCTGGATTCGTCTAAATAAGGGTGATTGATCTTTTTTCACAATTTTTTGACTTTAATGCTTCGTTGTCTTAACTTTTACGACAAAAGGTATCCGAGAGGGGGATGAATCAACCCTTCATCCAAAAAACCTCACTTTATTCATACTCTGACAATGAGGAATTGACCATGCGGAAAATACTGGTTATTTTTATCATTCTGTCGTCAGTGGCTCTTGCCCAAAACGATGGATTAGTGAAGACAAATTACCCCAGTGGGGCACTTCAAACTGAAGGCAATTATGCCAACGGTGTTCGGGACGGACTCTGGACATTCTGGTATGAGGGCGAGGTGTATCAAGATTACGGTGAAGATGATGAACCCAACACCCAAGACGATGGTGAAAACAACGGTGTTTGGGATTCTACCGAGACTGTTATTCTTGATATCGATGGTGATACATTTTATGACCCCCCCCAGATGAAAATGGAAGGATCTTATTCTGGTGGTAACCGGGATGGACTCTGGACCACTTGGTATATAAATGGCAATCGAAAAGAAGAATCCAATTATACAAGTGGAAAACTAGACGGTACCATATTTCGATGGAATGATAGCGGTAATAAAACCGATGGAGGCGCTTACGAAGCCGGAAAACAAGAAGGGCTTTGGATTTGGTATTATAACACCGGGATCAAAAAAGAACAAACGCGATTTCACGATGGTCAGCAGGAAGGACTCTGGCTGCAATGGTTTACAGATGGCGCTAAAAAATCCGAACGGAAATTTACCAATGGGGAACGGGACAGCGTCTGGACTTCCTGGTATGAAAACGGCAATAAAAAATTCCAGGCCACTTACGGTAATGGGAAGTTGAATGGCAGTTGGACTTCCTGGTATGAAAATGGCATTATTAAGGAAAAATCAGGGCAATATGCCAATAATAAATTAGATAATAAATGGACTTATTGGGCAGATGACGGACGAAAAACACAAGAAATCAGTTATGATAAAGGCATCAAGCATGGTCCTTTTCTCCAATGGAATGTTGATAATTATAAGGTAATTGATGGTGAGTATAACCAGGGCGAGAAACACAATAAGTGGACCCTTTGGTACGAAGATGGTACGCTGAAACAGCATGAAAATTATTCCAATGGTGAAAAAGATGGTCAATGGATCTGGTGGCTTCCTGATGGGGTGAAGGACCGTGAAGGCAGTTATAAGGGTGATGTAAAACATGGCATCTGGACACAATGGAATAATGCAGACCATAAAAAATTAGAAGAAACTTTTGTTAATGGTGTTATTGATGGGAAAATTACAATTTGGTATGATAATGGCAACAAAGACCGGGAAGGTGTCATTAGGAATAATGAACAAGAGGGAATATGGAACTACTTTCATCCCAATGGCGAAACAGATTTTATTTTTGATTATGGAACTGGATTAAATCAAGTTCGCATTGCCGAACTTGAAGAACGCGATGGACAGTTTTATAAAATAGGAAAACATAAATCCTATACTGGAATGGTGAAAGAGACAGGTGGAGTTAAGGATTATCTACTATTGGGTCGCATTTCATCCGGGAAACGTGATGGCCAATGGGTGCAATGGTATGGCAATGGCCAAAAAGAAGTTGAAGGTGTTTATTACCGTGGGAAAAAACATGGTGACTGGTCACTTTGGTACGAAGATGGTACCTTAAAAGAACAAGGCCAATTTGACATGGGTAAAGTGGATGGCAGTTATAAATACTGGTATACAAATGGACATTTGCACATGGAACAAACCTACCATAAAGGAAATTCTCATGGGAAATGGGCCTGGTGGTTTGAACATGATCACAATCTGACATTCACCAATGGGACATGGACCTACAACGGAGGAACTTATCAAGCAGAAAATGAGGAAGAACTCTGGAACTGGTGGTGGTATCTCAATGACAATAAAGAGATGGAAGGGCATTATCTCGATGGTAGAAAAAATGGTATTTGGACCTGGTGGTACGATACAGGCGTAAAGCAATCAGAGGGAAATTATCTGGATGATGAGCAAGATGGGCTTTGGCTGTATTTTGAATCAGATGGTTCCGTTGCGGAAGAAGTCACATTTTCCGGTGGCGAAAGAGATGGTCGATCTACAGTGTGGTTGACTCCTGAAGAAAAACAGGAAGAGAAATTTTACAAGCATGGGAAATTAGATGGGCCCAGTACATATTGGGAAAATGGTTATCGCAGTACAATGACCAGTTATAAATCAGATAAACCAGAGGGTCCATGGGCTATCTGGTATCCCAATAGTGATCAGATCAAGGAACAGGGTTTTCACCAAGGTGGGATTCGTGAAGGTCTTACCACCTATTATTATGAAGATGGTGTTATGCAGCGGGAAGGTTATTTTAAGAATGGATTACCAGATGGTGTTTGGACGTATTGGAACACAAAGCGCGTTAAAGATTTTGATTTTGATTTTGGATCGGGGCTAGAACATATCGCATTGGAAGATCTTGTCGAGCGTGAATCCATTTTCTATAAACTAGGGGAAGATGCACCATTTACAGGAATCATCACTCAGGAAAATCAGGAAGTGGGCTATCTCTTTCTCGGCCGCACCCACGAAGGTAAAAAAGATGGCCAATGGGTCAAATGGTTCCCCAGCGGCAAAGATGTACCAGAAATTATTTTAGTGGATGTTCCTGACCCGGAACCGGATCTTCCCTGGAGTGGTGGAAAGCAAGAACAAGGTGGATATAAAAATGGTAAAAAGCATGGCCAATGGACGGAATGGCATGATAATGAACATGTCAAATCTCATGGGAACTACGACTCAGGTATTATGAATGGCCATTGGACATTTTTCTATCAAAATGGAACAAAAGAAAAAGAGGGAAATCTTGCCAACGGTACCGCCGATGGGCTTTGGTTATTTTGGAATGAAAATGCTGAAAAAGTCCAAGAAGGCACATTTACCGAAGGAACAAAAGAAGGAAAATGGACAGCATGGTTCTCAGATGGTCGCCTTACAGAAGGCTTCTATGCCAACGGGAAAAAAGATGCAACCTGGGCCAGTTGGTGGGATCACGAAAGAACGAGAAAAGAAATGCAAGGCGCCTACCGAAATGGAAAAATGGTAGATAAATGGTTCTTCTATGATAAAAACGGAAACCTAAAAGAAATACGATATTTTTCCCCTGCCTTTTAGTCTGCTTTAACTTAAATAACTACATACATATAAAGGAAATTAACCAGTGAAATACGTCTATCTTTTTGGAAACGGCGAAGCCGATGGTACAGCTAAAATGAAGAATTTACTCGGCGGGAAAGGAGCCAATCTTGCTGAAATGAACCACTTGGGAATTCCAGTACCTCCCGGATTTACTATCACAACCGATGTTTGCACACATTATTACAAAAATGATCTCAATTTTCCTGATGAATTAGATTCCCAAATTCAAGAATCTCTTTCAAAAGTTGAGACCATTATGGATTCAAATTTTGGTGATGAGACTAATCCACTTTTGCTCTCTGTGCGATCCGGTGCTCGCCAATCCATGCCGGGCATGATGGATACAGTTCTTAATGTTGGACTGGCTTCATCTACCATTCCCGGACTCATCAAAAAAACCAATAATCCCCGGTTTGTCTATGATGCTTACCGAAGACTTATTATGATGTATGCAGATGTTGTCATGGAAAAGGCTGCTGGTATAGAACCTCCTGATGGAAAAGGTATTCGTCAACAACTCGAAAATATTCTAGATAATTATAAAAAAGAAAAAGGATTAGTGGCTGACACAGATCTCACTGCGGATGATTGGATTACAGTATCAGACTCGTTCAAATCTGAGATACGTGCAACACTGGATAGTGATTTTCCTGATGACCCCATGGCACAACTTTGGGGTGGAATCAAGGCTGTTTTTCAAAGTTGGAATGGAAGCCGTGCCATCAGTTATCGCCGGATTGAAAATATTCCAGACCAATGGGGAACGGCAGTGAATGTGCAAGCCATGGTCTTTGGTAATATGGGAGAAAGTTCTGCAACAGGTGTAGCGTTTACCCGAAATCCTGCATCGGGAAAAAATATTTTTTTTGGAGAATGGCTCTCCAATGCCCAAGGTGAAGATGTTGTTGCTGGGCTCCGAACGCCGAATCCATTAAATGAAGAAACAAAAACATCTGAAACTCAGAACCTCCCTTCACTGGAATCATCTATGCCGGAGCTATATGCGCAACTTGCCGAGATTCGGAACAACTTAGAAGTCCATTATTCCGATATGCAGGATATTGAATTCACCATTCAGGATGGCCGATTATGGATGTTGCAAACTCGTACAGGAAAACGGACAGGTGCTTCGGCTATTAAAATGGCTGTGGATATGTGCAATCAAGGTATGATAGATAAAAAGACTGCCATTATGCGCGTTATGCCAGAACAATTGGATGAGCTTCTTCATCCTATGCTAGATACAGAATCTGAAAAACAGGCCACTTTTTTAGCAAAGGGACTGCCTGCTGGACCCGGAGGGGCAACTGGAAGAATCGTGTTTACTGCAGATGATGCGGAAACATGGCATAAAAATGGTGAACAGGTGATCTTGATTCGAGAAGAAACTTCACCAGAAGATGTACATGGTATGCACGCAGCAGAAGCAATCTTAACAGCCAAAGGCGGGATGACATCCCACGCTGCTCTTGTGGCCAGAGGGTGGGGGAAATGCTGTATTGTAGGCTGTAGCGCAATTCATATTGATACAGAAACAAAGGAAGTATCTATAGGAGACACTGTGTTAAAAGAGGGCGATTGGGTCACCATGAATGGAACCCGGGGGAATCTTTATCAAGGGAAAGTAAATCTTATTCCATCTAATCCAGATACACATCCTGAATATAAAATCCTCATGGAATGGGCAGATGAATTCAGAGCTTTAAAAATTCGCACTAATGCTGAAAGCCCATCAGATGCAGCACAGGCCATTCGCTTTGGGGCGGAAGGAATCGGGCTCTGTCGGACGGAGCATATGTTCTTTGATGAAACCCGTATTCTTGCCATGCGAAAAATGATCCTGGCTGATAATGTATCTGATAGACGAACTGCAGTTATGGGGCTCCTGCCATTCCAGAAAGAAGATTTCAAGGGAATTCTAAAAGCGATGGAAGATAAACCCGTTACCATTCGGCTCTTGGATCCACCTTTACACGAATTTATTACTTTGAACGATAATCAGATTCAGGAATTGGCTGATAACCTCAGTCTAGAAAGATCCAAGGTTGAAAAACGAATCGCAGGGCTCCATGAGTTGAATCCTATGTTGGGCCATCGCGGGTGTCGTCTGGGCGTTGCTTACCCGGAAATCACTGAAATGCAATCCAGGGCTATTTTTGAAGCAACGGCAGAACTTACAAAGGAAGGCGTTTCCGTTTTACCCGAAGTAATGATTCCGCTTGTTGGAACTATTACGGAATACACAGACCAGGAAGATATTGTGCGGAAAGTTGCCAAAGATGTTCTAAATGAAACGGGTGTAGAATTTAAATATCTTGTGGGAACCATGATTGAACTCCCCCGTGCCTGTCTCACAGCGGATGAGATTGCCCAACATGCCGAATTTTTCAGCTTTGGTACCAACGATCTAACCCAGACCACATTTGGATTCAGCCGCGATGATATTGGGTCCTTTCTTCCAGATTATTTAGAAAGAAATATTCTTCCGGGAGATCCATTCCAGAGCTTGGATGTGAGCGGTGTGGGTAAATTAGTATCCATGGCTGTGAAATTAGGTCGGGGAGTGAATAGTAAATTAAAAATTGGGATTTGCGGCGAACACGGCGGAGATCCTTCGTCGATTGAATTTTGTAAAGAGACAGGGTTAGATTATGTGAGCTGTTCTCCTTTCCGAGTTCCCATTGCCAGATTAGCTGCGGCTCAAGCAAGTATACGTAATTATAATGACTAATTATAAATTAACATTGAGTAGTTCTTGCGTAATAAATACTCAGAGAATAACCAGTAAACTTGGAATAGTGTTAATGATTATATTAATATTATAGAACTCTCTAGAAAAGATTTTAATAAATAGGAAAAATATGAAAAAACAATCACTACTTTTTTTTGCATTATTACTGGTTATTAGCTGTTCAAAACCTAATGTCAAAAAAGAGATAAAAATTGTAGAGCAAGTAGCAACGCCTGTTGCAGAAGAGCCTAAAATTGTAGAGAAAAAAGCTGCACCTGTTATAGAAGAACCTAAAATTGTAGAGAAAAAAGCTGCACCTGTTATAGAAGAACCTAAAATTATAAAACAAAAAATAAAACCTGTTGTACAAGCAAAAAATGAGATACCACGAAATCTTAAAGATAAATGGGAACAGAGAATAAAAAAACAACAGATAAAAGACAAATTACAACAAGAGAACAAAAGAGAAGCTGAAATTGTAGAGCAAGAAATTGAGCCCGCCTTGGAAGAAGAAAAGGACATTGCAAAAGCAAAAGAGGGTGGGGCATATAAGGACGGGAAAAGGGATGGAATTTGGACATTTACGGATGAAAAAGGAACCAAAGAAAAAGAAATAATTTATAATGAAGATGGGCAAGAACTATGGATATTTTTTGATGATGAGGGAAAGAAAACAAGAGAAGGGCAAATGGTAGATGGGAAAGAAGAGGGATTGTGGACATTTTATGATGAAAATGAAATTAAAGAACGGGAGACGGAACACAAGTCTGGTAAAGAAGATGGAATTTATTCTTTATGGTATGACAATGGGCAGAAAAAAGAAGAAGGCCCATATAGAGGAAAAACTAGAATTGAATTATGGACATGGTGGGATGAAAAAGGAAATAAATGGCAGGAAGGTAGCTATCTAGATGGGAAGCGAGATGGAACTTGGATCACTTGGAATGCTAATGGAAAGAGGCGAAATGAGACAGTTTATAAAAATGGTAGTTTTATAAGTAAAAAAGTGTATTAGGCACCTACGTCTTTCAATTTTGTAAATATTTCCAGCCAACCTAAGCTGGGCTAGTAATACCTTATTCAAACATCTAACAAGGCAAAAACTAATTTACCATTTTTAAGAAAGACTTTTTTCCTGCTTTATTATATAATAAGGGTTTAGGTTCGTCCCCATCGCGTATGACGCATGAATCGAAGAACAAGAGCACGGTGTATATCAATAATCTCTTGTTGTAATACTGTAAATACTTGTTCCCTATCAAGAATTCCATTTTGTACAATGGAAATAACTGAAAGACGGAAGTCTTCTGCAGAAATACCACTGGTCCCATCAACATAAGAATCGCGAAGATTGTCAAGCGCTGTTTTAACACTGCTGTGTGATGTTTCCAGAATCGTAATCTGATCTCCAGTAAGTTTTAGTGCACTTTGCATGGCCCGTTTAAGTTCATCCGGATCTTGGGAGAATCTTCCCCATCGCCCACGCCCTCGACGCCAATTTATTTCTCGTTCATCTCTTTCCGTAAATAGTGTGTTTTGTTGCTCTTCGGTTAAAAGAATCGCTATTTCTGCTCTAAACCATTCCATAACGCTCATAAGTTCTATGCGCATAGTTTGTCGCTCTAATTCTTCATTTTGATACCGCAAAGTAATTTCATTTATAAGGGTTGATTTTGTATCAATGATTTCTTGATACAATGGAAGTTGCTCTTCTGTCATTATAAACATAAGACGATCATCCATACGTTGAAAATGTTCCAGCCGTCTGTGATGATGATCGTTTTCTTCTGTGAGTATTTGAGAATCTATTTGCTGGTTTCTGGAAAGAAGTAGATCTTTTTGCTCCTGCGTCAATGATTGTTGTAGAGCAACTGCAAGCTCCCAAAGCGTTGCAGGATCAGGGTGAAAATCTCTTCCTAGCTCAAGTGATGACCTAGCGCTACTTCGTTGCCCTGTATCTAAGTTAAGTTCATCATCTAAATCTTGAATGAGATATTCAAATTCAGGTGGATTCATTAATTCCTGATTATTAGAAAAGGATTCACAGCCAGTAAAGAATAATACTGTTGCTACAGTAATATAATAAATTGCTTTCATAATTGGTTCCTTTGAGGATTAATTACAGTATCAGACACAAATTCCATTAATAAGTTAAAATATATTCACCCGAAAAGATAATATTATCGATGTAGCGCTTTCTAACCTAATCAATAACTACTATAAATAATGTATGATCGGAAAATATGTAGGAAAGGAAAGGCACTCCTTTGTGCCTATGTTTAAAGCGTTAGAATATAAATTAAAAATTTGCTCGGTACTTTAAGCCTACCCATAATTTACTATCTGGCATCCAATTACCTTTCAAAGCAGCATTTTTCTTAAGACCCGTTATTGAAACTCCAAAGTCGTCCGACAAATTAAGGTTTAATGTATAAATCATATTCAAACCTGTGATATATTGAAAAGAAAATTCGTAAAAGGGTACCTTAGATATTTGGATAAAATCAAGAAAAGACAATTTTTCTATAAAGTTAGGCTTTTGCCCGATTTGCCCTAGCAAATCAAATCTGATATAAAATGAGTTTAATCTTGTAAAGGAATTTTTATCATCATTGAGAGATTGAAAATCAAAATCTCCCACAGTATTACCACTACTATCAGAAACTGCCCTATATTTATCATCAAAGTATGTTCTCTCATAGAGTTCACCATTGTCGTTAGCCTTTGTCCTAGTATCCTTCAGCCTGTGGGCCACCTTCATGTAATGAAACCCGGGGGCCGCTGTTAAACGACCAATAAATGAAAGCTTTATGGGTACTTGCACTGTAGTGGCCATCAATGCGTAGCTATCCAATATGTTTACATTAATAGTAGAATCGTCTATGGCCTCCCACTTGGTTGCATCATTGGGCTCAAGGTCTGTAGGAGATGAGAGCTTCTCCCCTGAACTTGATGGGTAAAACGTAAATCCAATTAATCCATGGTAATCCGCTTTCGTTGAAAATAAATTTTCAATATTCCCTCTGGCGTATAGCCCTCCATATTTACCACTGAGTACAGAGCTTTTATTGTCATAACCACCCATCTTACCAACATCAAACGCAAATGGCATCCTGAAACCAAATTCTGATCGTTGCGTAGCTACACCCAACTCACTTGAACCGCCAAGTAAACCGGGCAGGCCAATTAATTCATTTCCTACTCGCATATTCGCAGCATACTGCAGCAGGTTGGATCGCATGGAAAAGGAAGACAGGGATAATTTAAAATTACTGCTGTGCCATACTGAGAATTGTGATCCGTAACCAGCAATTAATCTCTCACTCTCACTCTCATGAAATACTGTTTCAGAATCATTGGTTAAATATTGATCACGTGTCATGAGAACAGTTTGAATATCCTGGCTGAATACCCAATCTACTTTTTCCCGGTCTATAATCGTATAGTCAAGGCCATTCCCATACCAGATTTCATGGATTTCGTCACTATTATCTTTTTTCTGTACTAAAATAATTTGGTCAGTGGGGTTCAATTCTCTTATTGCTTCACCGTTACCATCATCAATGCCATCTACATTAGATTCATCGTCCATATATTTTAGATCTATATAATCTTGAATTGCATCTTCCATTAATATATGATAGGGCTGATGATCAACTGTCCATGCAATAAATTTACGTTTATCCAGCGTTTTTACCTCTGTCTCCAGTTCATCCGTAAGTGTGATGGATGCGGTTCCTTCAACAAACAGTTTGCTATCCTTACTATCTACAGCCTTAAATGCAACTTCGTACACATTATCTTTATTTTCATCAATGGGGGTTTCAAAATCCGGTTCTCTTAAAAATGAGAGATCCCCACTGCGGGTAATCTTGAATACTCCTTTGTCTGGACTGGCGCTGAGCTTGTACTTAATACCAGTCTGGTCTGCATCAGGGTCGCTGGCTTCCAGGCTTGCTACAATTTTACCTGCATTTTCTGCATGAAATAATTTCAGGTTTTTATTGCCCTTAAGAATAGGCGGTTCATTTTCATTCTCAACTTTAACTGAGACTGTCCCAACAAAAGATTCTTTTCCAGAGTCAGTAGTCTGTATGGTGACAGTGTAGGTGGCGGTCTCTTCAAAATCAAAGGATTGTTTGGTAACAAGGTTGGAACCATTTATTTTAAAGTTGTCTCTGCTCCCATCTCGTGCGAGTTCATAAGAAAATCTATCGCCCTCATCAGGATCAGTCGTAGTTAAGGCCCCAACAACAGTACCAGCGGGTATATTTTCAAGTATTGTATTCTTTTCAAGCACAATCGCTTCAGGCGCATCATTAACCGCATTCACATTAACCCTTACCTGAGCTGTCCCGCTTGCTGTCCCAGTATCTGCCTTATATCTAAACACCTCTATTCCATTCGCATTGGGATTAGGGGTATATACAATGCTGTTACCATTGATCTCTGCAGTACCAAACTTTGGTGCTTCCACAATCTCTAATATCAGGTTGCTTTTATCTTTTATATCATCATTTTTAAGCACACTAATAGATATCGAACCATCTTCTGTAACCTGTGCATTGTCATTTTTTAATGCAATACTATCCTGGGCATTCAATGCAACATTCAGTGACAGCATCCATAATAAATTTCTTGAGTTATGTATCATATTTATATCCAAAATAATTTAAAAATTGACAGTCACATATGGGGCAATTAATAAACTTCCACCACCTTCTCCCAATTCGTCAGGCCGACTGCCAGGATACCAATTCCAAGTACTTACAAGGTTATCACGTTTATCCTGAAATTCAATTGAAGAATTGTTGGGGTATAAGGTGCAGTCAACTCCCAGGTTGACCATTTTCCATACATTATGCTCAAATCCAAGGCTATAGGCTTTGAAACCATTACCTGATATATTGAGTTGTAAATATGCTTTAGTATTTTTGGTATCTGTTACACCTTCAACTTTTGCATAAAAACCAATTGAATTAGAACCGGTTATGCGATCTGAAATGCTAACATTATTTGCAGTGTCAACCACCCCATGAACAAGCTGGGTGAATGAAAGACCCGCTTTCAGCCTCATAGAAGCAAAAGGTTCGCTTACTTTCAATTCGCGACCCTTTCCTTTTCTTGCCTTGACAATTCCAGTAGCGGCTCTGATGAGTTGTTGATCGGATGAAGTCAATGTTTCAACTGGAATTGATATTGTTTGTTCTCCATCCCACTTGAGTCCATCCAAAAATTTCTGATCTTCTTCGGATAGGTCCGTGATTTTGTACACCAACTCTCTATTATCACTTTTTCTAGTTAGAATTACTTGATTCTTTTTTCTTTCCTTGAGAATAGCTTCAATTTTACTTCCTGATTTGGTCCATTCTCTGCCTTTTGCAGCTGCTTTATGATCTTTTTCATTTCTGTCTACTGTAATAACCACCATTCCATCATCGCTGCTTTGAAAAAGACCAGAATATTTTTCATCCCCCGTTATCCAGGTACGGCTCTTTACAATATTTTTTTCTGCCTTCGCTTTTTCTTTTTTCTGGTCTTTTATTTTTGAACCATAACCAGAGTCTATTTTTCTATTAATTTGAAACGTATTACTCCAGTACATTAAACCACTGCTGGCAGGTAGCACCAAGTGTTTGCGGCTGAATACTTTGGTATAATCATATTCTTCACCATCAACATCCATATAATTAACCTGACCTCCCAGCATATGAGTATCAAACTTAAAACCAAAACCTCTATTCCCTTCTAGCGGATGGCCAATGCCATTTAAAACAGATTTTGTATTTCCGGGGACTATTATGTAAGTACTAACAATATCATTAGAGATACCCAACAATAAATTTTCTGATAATTGGCGACTAAAACCCAGATCGCCAAAACCCTGCTCAACCCTAACCGCCAGATTACTGCTTTTCTGCCTGATAAATACTTTCAGAGATGTACTTGCACTGATCTGTGAATTGGACCACCAGAATGCATCCCGAGCATCCTTAAAACTACGTTCTTTGAAAATATTGTCTACGGTACTGAATTCTTCCAGTTCTGATAAATCGCGCCTGCTCACATCCTTCCATTTGTACTCTCTTTCCAAAATAGTATTTAACTGTATTGGATCCATCTTTTCTATCTCGTCCATCATGAAAGACTGGTATTCACCCATTTGGTAGTTCTTGGCCTTTAATTTTTTTAGCTCAACCTTATCATCTGTGATTTCAACCTGTACAATTACAGAATGAGACGCCTGAATGGTATTCTCTTCAAACTTGTCAACTTCTATAAGTCGATTGATATACGCTTCAATAAACTCACTATTCACAATAGGATCTGCAACTTCCCAGAACAAGGATTCCTGAGCCATAAGGCCGGATCCTGCCAGGAAAATCAGAATTCTTATTTTCATTCTATTAATCATAATATTCAAACTCGTTATCAGAAACAGACTCTGCTTTGTATTTATCAACAACTTTTATTTTTATTTCAGTTGTAGAACCAAACTGGGGCTCATCTAACTCAAGACTGTATTTTACCACTCGCCGGTTTCCAACTCTTTTCTCAGGTTGCTCTTCTTCAAGCTTCCCATATATACCAGAGAGAGGTACGACTGCTTTTTTCCCGTTTTTATTTCCGTATGTTGTCACTGTCAAGAGTAAGTTGTTTGAACCCTTGCCCATTCTTTTGAAATCAAGTTTTGGTGGTGGAATTTTTCTCACCTTAACATCATGAGCTAAGCCCTTGACCAGATTACCATCTACAAAAGTTTCGAACTTCAACTTGCCTTTATTTTTTGGAGTCAGCTTGGCTTCAAATGAATTAAATGTTTTTGTGTTGACTGCCGATCCTGATATTTTTACAGATATCCTGTCTCGGTCTACATCTTTCACCCTGCTGTCAAAGACATATTTTTCACCTATGTAAATCTCCTTATCATCAGATGGTGAGCTATATTGTGGATCCACAACAACAATTCGTGCCGATGTGATGCTGGATTTTTTATCCCGCTTCCTATAACCAACCACTTCCACGGTTCCATTACCAATGCCCTTGCCCTTTATGTAAGCCCGAGGTAAGCCCGAAACAAGTTCCTTAACCAGATCCTTTCCGCTAGCAAGTTCAATGCTGAAATCTGCATCTGTATTAACGCCGCCTACACTGAAAGGAATTTCCCAGTTCAGGCCACGAAGAACAGTGTATTTTTGCTTATCAAACAGAACAAAAAATTCAGACTGCTGGCCATCCATATAAATGAGTGTAACCGGAGTGTCAAACTCCCGCTTGATTGTAAAGCTCCCTTCTCTTGATACTTCACTATTTATAATTTTTAAGAGTTTCTCTGTGACTTTATAATCTCCAAATGCTGCAGACCATTTATTGTATGTTATAGTATCAATATCCGGAATGAACTGTACACCAAGATCAACAGCAAAGGGCTGGTTAAGGTAATTTTCTTCTACTGAGCTTAGCTCAACCTTGGCTACGTACCGATTCTCACTACCGTCATCTGTGTAGGGTTCTACAGTTACATTATCAAGCTCCCAGTCATATGAATCATCCACCTTCACACCTTCATCGTCAACTTCAACGATTGACGTAGTAAAACTCGGATTAAATTTGATAGATCCTTGCTCGTACTGACCTTCTACATTAAAAAAGAGCCGATAGTAATCCGAATCTTCATAATTGGACTCAACATTGCTTATTTCAACTAAGGTCTGGAGTTTGTCCTGTGCTACATTTTTCAATATGTCGTCTTGTCTTTGCATATAGACTGAAAGCTCGCCTTCAATAGCAAATAAACTTAGAATAGCCCCCAAGTTAATTACGAAATAAACTTCAACTTTTTTCATAATTTATTACCTATTTCTTGATTGCTTTTGACAAAATCTCGTTCACCTCTTTTCTGACCTCATCCCGCAGTTTTCCACTAGCTAAGTTTGATAACCCTTCCCCCATTTCTGCTACTTTAATAACAGCAGCTGTCAGTTCTGAAATTTCTTTACCATCCATATTGCCAACGCTGACAGGACTGGCATGACTTTCGCCACCTTCTTCGGGTCCAAGACTGTAAATACTTTGTGCGTATAAAATTAAAAGGCAGAACTCGAGAACCAGCCCTCCAATTGATAAATAGGTCATGACACCAATATGGTCCGGATCTAAGGTCGCTATAATTGACCGAAATCCGATAATGACAAGTAAAAATGCTGCACCACCATAGACCATGGCGGTTTTGGCGTTCATATCAAATCTAATCTTCATTTTATTTCCTTTTATTATTTTGAATTATTAATTGGTGACCACAATAGAAAAAGAGAAAGATGTCACTTCGCCGCAATCCGCCGCCTGGACAGTAACGTTGTGCGTCGCGGTAGTATCTGATGGTTGAGGCGTACCAGAGATTATATAATCGGAAGAATTATACCCCAACCAGTTGGGTTTATCCGGCACGGTGAAGACGAAATCGTCGTTGTTTGCATCACTGATGCCAAACTGGAACATAAATTGACTTCCTACTGTCGCAGTCATCGTATCCTCAGGGAAAGTCTCAAATACAGGAGGTAAATTTTCATCTACGCTGATTGTAAATGAGTAATCAGCAGACAGATTCACATTGGGTCTGTCATCTGTAATAGTCAATAATACAGTTTCGCTGGAACCAATATCGCTCTCTGTTGGTGTACCTGATAATTGTCCAAGACTGTTGACGTTAAGCCATGCTATACTTTCATCTATAACACAAGTTACAACATCTCCATCTGGATCATTCCAATTCACATCGTAAGAATATTGACAGCCATGGTGAATTGACTGAATGACATTATCTGTATTTGTGAATACAGGTGCATCATTAGGGTCAACAGTAATTGTAAATGATTCCGTAGCAGTTAGTGAGTTGCCAGCCCTGTTGTCATCTAGGGTTATACTGAAAGTTAGTGTTTGATTTACATAAGATGTTGGCAGGTATCCTGATACTGTGCCATTAGTCCCGCTCGAGTTTGGTATAAAAGTCAGCTCAGAATCAAGATTAGAAACCGATGCTTCCATAGTGCTGTAATCCACGCTATTGGGATCGCTCCAGTAAATGGTCCATGATAAAGATTTTTCTTCTTCCCAGGTCTGATCAGATGTCCCGGTGAAACTTGGGGCTTCATTGCCCCGCACGTTAATGGTGAAGGATTTTGTTATTTCCAGGCCGCCTTGATCCTGCAGTTTAAGTGTAAAAGATGTACTGGGGTTTACATCTGCCGTGCTTGGAGTTCCTGTTAGTTTATTCACATCAATTGTCAGCCACCCGGGTAAATCATCTGATGAAAGTGTGTGGCTGCCACCCTGGTCAACATCACTCCAAGTAATTTCAGATGATTGAAATAATATGCCTTCATCCGCAGTGGTTCCAATAGATGTGTTGCCCCAGATAGGGGATTCATTCACATTTGTTATCTCCACACTGGCGCTCAGTATACCTTTTTCCTCTGTTGGACTGTCATCTGTAATCTCCATTACAATTTCGCAACGTGTAACTGATCCATTTTGCGAAAGGATGGTTTCATAATCAATATTTGCACTTGGTAAAAGAACAAGTTTCCAAGTGCCAAGAGAATCAGAATCCTCCATAACAGTAAAAAGAGTTTTATCATTACCATTTATTTTCTGAGATTGGATTTTAACTAACTTTATTTCATCATCAGGGTTTGTGTCAACAACATCAATACTGCCTAATGATTTATTGGTACCCTGCAGGTTTTCTGGTAGCCGACCTACACCATCTTCTTCCATACCCTCTTCCCAAATCATGCTGCCTTTAGGCGGACTCGCTTTAAGATCCTGAGTATTGCCAGGGTATGCAAGCTCTACATCTTCACAGCTTAGGAGAAAAAGGTACAGCAACAATGATGTGAATTTCAAAAAATGTTTTAATCTTAATTTCATAGGTAAATTGTGCTCTTAGTCGTAGTGGATTTTAGCCATCAATATATTTGCATAGTCTACGCCATTTCTACTCATCTGCGTAATATATTGCATAATAATTGGGGGTTGTTTATTTATAGTGTATCAATCTCTAATGATAATTAAATCATTTCAGTGAAATTGTGGTACTAAAAAAACTTACAATTCCACTTAGCTAAAGCTGTTAAGCCCTATCGGCAATTCCTGAATAAATTATTTTTTCCTGATATATCAGGTTTTTATACGTCTATGGTTTTTAAAACATCCCTTAAAGATTTAGCCAGTTCTTCCTTAGTATAGGGCTGGGAATCAATAAACTGGTTAATATCCATTCCGCTTACTGCTTTTGCTTCTTTTAATTTTTCTTTGGCCAATTCTTTGTCACCTTTTTTGGCATGGATTGCTGCCAAATAGAATAAATGCCAGTTTAATATTTTTATTGTTTTAAAAATTTCAATGGCTTCATCATTGTTCCCCAACCAATAATGACACAAAGCTAATGGTCCAAATACCAAATCATTGGAAAATGGGTCTAATCTTTTTGCACGCTCTAATTCTATCAGCGCTTTCTCATACTCACCACAAAAGTTTAACATTTGGGCATATTTACATATAATAAATACATCACTTGGGCATAACTCCCGTGCTTTTCCAAAATGATATCTGCCAAGATCAAAGTCTCGTTCACCATAAAATTTGATGAATCCCATGATTCGATGGATTTCCGGTTCATTAGGGTCCAATTCTAGCGCACGATCTACAGATTCCATACACCGCTCTAACACTTCCGGTTTTTGTTCCCCATCCCAATCCATCAGATTGCCTAGGGAGCAGGCACGCCAAGCATGCGCCCGACCATAAGACGGATCGGCTTCTATTGCTTTTTCAAAAATTTCAACAGCCGTTGCAGTATGTTCCCTAAATAAATTCCCTTTTTTTGCATACTCCAATCCTTGCAACACTAAATCATATGCATTCATATTATCTGGGCGTTTTGTTTTGGTTGCCTTAAGTAAATCTTCTTCCACCCTACCTACTATTGTTGAAACAATTTCTTCTGCGATTTGATCTTGGACATCAAAAACTTCATCCACAGACAGGTCAAAATTATTGGACCAGATAGAATTCTCATTCTCTGTTGATACCAAGTTTGCATTAATGCGCATCTTCGGTCCCAGTTTTCTCACACTGCCATGAATGACATATCGAACGCCCAGTTCTTTCCCGATTTCTTTGAAACTTTTTGATTTTTCTTTATACGAAAAACTGGCATGGCTGGATATCACAACCAATTTGTTATAACGGGAGAGCATTGATAAAAGATCTTCGGAGAACCCTTCACAAAAATATTCCTGCTCTTCATCAGCGCTGAGGTTTTTAAAAAACATAACTGCAACTGAACCCGGTTCAGCTTTTTTTACTTCCGTATGAATTTTTTCAGAATCCTGAGTGAATCTTGCTATCCCTTTATTCTCAGTGACATGAAAAGCTTTAATTGGAATTTCGATATTCTTCAATTCCAATTCGCCTGCATCTTCAAAAGACACTAAGATTTTTCTATTAATCATATCAAAGACAGTTTTTGACACACAGATTCCGGCAGGGCGAGCCGCAGCTTCCAATCGAGCAGCAATATTTACTGCATCGCCAAATAGGTTGTCATCCGTTACCATCACATCACCAATGTTGATACCCACACGAAATGTCATTTGGTCTGATTCCGCCTGATCCACATTCATTGTTTTCATCTTCAGTTGGGTTGCAACCGCTGCTTCTGCAGCTTTGATGGGGCTGGAGAACTCAGCAATTACACTGTCGCCAGCGCTTCCAAAAATAATGCCGGCGTGCTCATCAATAATACCATCGATGACTTCTCGGCGCTCTTTTAAAATCTTTAATGTATTCACTTCATCCATACCCATCATTTTGCTGAAGCCTACCACATCAGAAGCAAATATCGTTGTTAGTTTTCGGTCCATAGTCTTTTTAAAAAATTAATCTAGGTTCAATAATCTAGATAGAGCAATTTTTTATATTTTCCATTATAATTGTATATAATTTATTTTAATCTACCAAAACATTACTAAACAAAAAACCTAGTACCCCAAGGGAGGCTGATTTATCAGAATTTTTAATACTCTGTTTTTTTTGATATTGGTTCATATAAATTTCAAAGATGAAAGATGCCCATTTAATCCTTGGTATCAAAAGGCTAGAAAATACGAGATTCTATTTAGTAAAAATTGCTACTTGCCAGAATAAAGTTGTGGCATAATAATCACGCTTTAACCCATTCCTAAAAATTATTTCTTCCACTTTTTTAGCAGGGTGAATGAAGACTCTAAAAGGGCTGCCCTTTATTATGGGATAAAAATTAATAAATGGAAGAGCCAGTTTTGTCCACCAAACGTCACGAGGATAAATAATGGCGTATATTTTTCGAGATAGCTTGGAAGACAGCCTTACTAATTCAGACATATCATCATAACAACAAATAACCTTGTCCAGGGTTACTATGTCAGCCGAGTTGACATCTGATGCGATTGCTGTAAAATCACCATGTTTAAAATCAATTAATTCAGCTAGGTTATTTTTGTGTATCTCTTCTTTAACTAAATCAATATATGCTGGTGATGCTTCAATGCTCGTTCCAGATGAAGCCCCTGCTTTGATTAAGTCATACTGGATTGCTCCAATTCCACCGCCAATATCCAAAAATTCAAGGCCCTTTACTTCTGTCTTATGTATAGCTTTTAGCAGCATGCCCGTTGTTTTGCTTGGACCTTTTTTAAGGTATCGCTTAAGCGCGCGCTTGGCAGCTTTTTTGTCAAACATATTTTCAATACCCTGACATTGACAACAACCCATAATTAAATACCCTTTATATAGATTACAATATTATTAATTATTATTGCTGACAAATCCATCCCATTTTCGCATATAATTTATAAAAACATCACTTAAATCTGCTTCTCTCAGGTGCTGCACCGTAAAAGGAGCTCGGGGTGGATTATAGTTTTCCTGAGAAAGTTTTTTAGCCCAACCAGGATAAGGAATGCCAACTCTCGCTACTCCAATGAGATCTGCACCCTGATTCATTAATTCCTGGGCATCTGATTTGGACCAAACGCTTCCAGTACTAATTATAGGGGGCAAATCATCAACACTCTGGGTAAACCACTCAGTCAATCTTCTGGAGTCATCTGGATACTCTTTTGATTTCGCGAATGCATCCCAGCATGAAATGTGTAAATAATCTATGCCTTCATCTCTGAGAAAACCTGCAAGGTTAATACTATCCTCCAGATTTATTCCCAGATCACTAATCTCGGGAGAGATTCGAACACCAACAATAAAGGAATCTGGCACATTTTCTTTTATAGAACGATATATCTCGATTAAAAATCTGGTCCTGTTTTTTAAATCACCGCCCCATTCATCTTTGCGCATATTCGTCTTTGTCCCCAAAAACTGTGATATCAGATACCCATGGGCTCCGTGTAGTTCAATTCCATCAAACCCTGCCTGCACACAGCGAACAGCCGCTGCAGTAAAATTGTTGATAAGTCTTTTTATATCCTTTCCAGATGCAGAGCGAGTAAATCCGCTCTTCGATTCATCGCAAGGGATCTTGCTTGCTGATATGGGTGTTTTTTCTGTCAAATATTGAGGGGCATGCATTCCGCCATGAAATAATTGTGCAAAACTCAGACTTCCATGAGTATGAATTGAATCTGTAAGTGTCGTTAATTTATCAATGTGCATATCATCAAAAAGGCCGAGCTCTCCGTCCCATCCTTGGCCATCTTTGGAAACATGTGCTGCTGCAGTTGTAATAATTCCAAAACCACCCTTGGCACGGCGAGTGAGCCACTTTATCTCTGCATCAGAAAGAGTACCATCAGAATGACTTTGTTTATTTGTCATTGCAGCAAGCACAGTTCGATTACGTAACCTGTGTCCCGTACGATTAAAAATAAATGAATCGGAAGGACCCAGTTGTTTATTCTGTACCATTGTCAAACCTACCCATTATCCCATAAATAAAAAACCCCGTGAGGGTGGGGATATTCATTTTACTTATAATTCTAAAGAAGACTGTATATGGTCATTACCAATAAAAAATTGAGGTGA